>Ga0209062_1000124_pt1 | contig 287401 bp, 273 predicted proteins | sample Coa_R2_2_FD_187158 | JGI IMG/M metagenome (GOLD analysis project Ga0209062, IMG submission 187158) | Surface soil microbial communities from Centralia Pennsylvania, which are recovering from an underground coalmine fire - Coalmine... | ecosystem: Environmental > Terrestrial > Soil >... | reverse complement strand
AACAAATGGCAGGCTTTACCTGGCAGCTTCACCCCTGTATCGCCTCCCGTTTGGTCGGCCCCCGGTCTTAATCAGGCCCTGCAAGATTCTACTTGACGATAGCCGACCTTCTCATGAAAGACGTACAAGCGTGACGGACCACGATCTTTACCGGTGATCGAGCCGACTTTGCGTCCAGGGTTTCTCACGGTCTTTCCCTCCTCTCCTACGGTCTGGAATAGTCCTCGCCGTCAGGGGTTCGCTTCGCCGTGCAACAACGGCGCGCCCTTGACCGCTCCGGGCCGTTCCGAAGCGCATTCTGAGAAGAGGGAAAGACATCGAATGATCGATGATTGCAATGTGGCTTGCCCGCAGGGAAGATCGTGCCGGATTACAATATAGATCCGGAGCGCATTTGTAAGCCCTCCGAGTCATGGTGTGGCAGGATAGCGACATGGTCGATCCAAATCTGTCATCGCAGACCATGAACGATTCACCGTTGCATGAGATCTACGTCAGCACGGATATTGAAACTGACGGACCGGTTGCGGGCAAACACTCCCTGCTCAGCATTGGATCGGCAGCCTATCTGGCCGACAAACAGCTGCTGGGGACGTTCTCCGCCAATTTGGAAACTCTGCCCGCATCGGCCCCCGATCCCAAGACCGCCGCATGGTGGGCCACCCAGCCGGACGCATGGTCGGCGTGCCGGCAGAATCTCGAAGCGCCTGTCGTCGCCCTGAGACGCTACGTTGCCTGGCTCAAGGCGTTTGGCGCACGGCCAGTGTTTGTTGGGTACCCGGCCGCTTTCGATTTTTCCTTTGTCTATTGGTATCTCATCGAGTTCGTGGGCGAGAACCCATTCGGCTATTCGGCAATTGATATCAAGACCTATGCGATGGCGTTGTTACGCAAACCATATCGAGCGTGCGGCAAGCAGTCGATGCCTCGGAAGTGGTTCGATCCCGTGCCTCATACGCACGTGGCGCTCGATGATGCCATCGAGCAAGGCCGGCTGTTCTGCAACATGCTTAAATCCAACTTCGACGCCTAGTCTAGGAATTTGTTGAACAACTCAGTTGTAGGGCACGCCGTAGTAGTCCGTCTCGAAAGGCTTTTATTGACTTCCTATCTCAAGTAAACGTTCGCCTAGCCTAGCGGAGGCCGAGTGTGTCATCGAGTTGGAAGGGCGACGGGGAAAGCTGTGTATCCAGTGGAAAAGGGGCCACCGCGCCCGACCTGGCCGGACTCCGCCCCGTATTGTGGGAGTCGGCGTGATTCAGATCACGCCGCAGATGCGCATCTTGATAGCAATCGAGGCGGTGGACGGAAGGAAGGGGATCGACTCGCTCGCCCGTTTGTGCCAAGAGAAGCGCCAATCCGATCCGTTCTCTGGCTGCCTGTTCGTGTTTCGCAGCCGTCGCGGCACGTCGATCCGCACTTTGGTCTGCCGTTGGTGGTCGACTCCTTCACGTTGCGGAAGCGCGGGACGTAGATGCCGTTGGGACGGCGTGGGGGACCCGCCCAGGCTCGTGCTTCGAGCATCGGCATGGTTCCCGAAGCTCCGCCCTGATAGTGATGATCCATCACGTAATGGCCGAGCGCGTCGTTGTTGTTGCAGATTTCGGAAATTGAGCAACAGGCGCGTCGATTCCAACGTCGAGGCGCAGAGCACGACTACCTTCGCTCGAATCTCTTTGACCTGGCGCGTAACGCGATCGACGTACATCACGCCGGTAGCTTTTCCGTCCTTCATGGGAATGCGGGCGGCGACAGCGTCGGTGAGCAGAGTCAGGCGGCCGGTCTTCAGGGCATCGGCGATGGTAGTGCCGGGGCTCGCGAAATAAGACGTGGTGATGCAGCCCTGTTCGCATGGTCCGCAATAGTGGCAGGCGGCGCGACCGTTGTGCTTCTGGGTGAGAATGGCGACGCGGCCGATGGTGACGGTGCGCCCCATTTTTTCCTTGACGCGATCGCGCAGGATGGTCTCGCCGCAGGTCATGTCCATCGGCGGAAGGAAAATCGAATCGGGAAGCTACGGCAAGCCTTCGGCTTGGCCGCTGATGCCGACGTAGCGCTCGACTTTTTCGTAATAGGGCACCATTTCGTCGTAGGAGATCGGCCAATCGTCGCCGTAGCCGTCATGCGAAGCGGCTTTGAAATCGAGATCGCTCATGCGATACGACTGGCGTCCCCGGGCAAGGCTGCGTCCGCCGAGCACGCGCAGGCGAATCCAATGGAACGGCTTTTCCTGCGTGTAGGGGTTTTCGAAATCGTTGACGAATTATTGATGATTGGTTTCGCGGCAGGCGTAGCAGAGGCTTTGGATGGGCCGTTCATGCGACATCACGGGCGGGAATCCGAGATATTGCATCTGCCAGGACTGCACGTGCTCGGTGTAATACTTGCGCGTGATTTTGGCGCCGGCTTCGAGCAGGGCGACGTTCCAGCCGGCCTCGGTCAGGTATTTCGCGGCCCAGCCTCCAGTAGCGCCGGAGCCGACGACGACGGCGTCGAACGGATCTTTGGGAGTCGAGATTTGTAAGGGCACGCTCGATAAACCTCTTCCGAGAAGTATACAGCCGGGGCTACAAAGACCGCACAAGGTTGGATTCTTAGTAACTAGCAGCGAGCTTTTGCGTATTTACTGTATGACTAAAGACTTGCGTTTCGGCTGGCGAATGCTGTGGAGAAATCCCGGGTTCACGGTGATGGCGGCGCTGGCGCTTGCCCTGGGGATCGGGGCGAATACGGCGATTTTCAGCGTAGTGAACGCCGTGATGCTGGAGCGGATGCCCTTCCAGAATCCGGACGGTTTGGCGATGGTTTGGGAGGCGAGCCCGCGAACGGGCAAACCGAACGTCGTGAATCCGACGAATTTCCTGCGCTGGCAGGAGCGCAATCATTCCTTTGAGCGCATGGCGGCTTTCGGCGCCGGCTCGGCGAGCTTGACTGGCGAAGGCGAGCCGGAAGTGGTCCCGGAGGTTTATTGCACCGCGGATTATTTCCCGATCCTGGGCGTGAAGCCGCTCATGGGCCGCTGGTTCGAGCCCGGGGAAGATACGCGCGGAAAATCGGACGTGGCGATTCTCAGCGAGCAGCTATGGCGGCGGCGATTCGGCGCGGATCCGAATATCCTTGGCAAGACGGTTCGCGTGGATGGCACGGCCGACAAAGTGATTGGCGTGATGCCGGCGGAATTCAAGTTTCCTAAAGCGCCGGCTGAGTTGTGGGAGCCGCTGGTGATCCGCCGCGATCGCGATTCTGGAGGCCGGTCACTGAGCGTGGTCGCGCGCATGAAACCTGGCGCGAAGCTGACAGGCGCGCAGGCTGAAATGGACGTCATCGCGCGACAGCTCCAGGTGGAACGGCCAACGTTCGACGCCAAGTGGGGGATCGATGTGATCGGATTGCGCGAGGACGCAATCGGCGATGTGCGTACGCCGCTGCTGGTGCTGTTGGGCGCGGCGGGGCGAAGCCGCGAAATCGCAGTGCGAGCCGCGTTGGGTGCTGGAGCAATGAGGATTGCACGACAATTGCTGATCGAGAGCGTGATGCTTTCGGCGATCGGCGGTATGCTTGGGCTGCTGTTCGGGCTGGGGTTGGTGCGAGTTCTTGCGAAGCAGCTTCCGGATACCATCGCCTCTTCGAATCTGGAGAACGTCGAGATCAACCTGACGGTTTTTCTTTTCACGCTAGCGATCTCCATAGGCACAGGCGTCCTGTTCGGACTCGTGCCTGCGATCAAGGCGGCACGTGCGGATGTGCAGGTGTCGCTCAAAGAGGGCGGGCGGGGCGTCGCCGGCGGCCGGAGTTTCGGGCGCAGCGCGCTGGTGGTGGCCGAAGTCGCTCTGTCGATGATTCTGCTGATCGGCGCTGGGCTGCTGATTCGGAGCTTTTACCGGCTGGCGGGGGTCGATCCCGGCTTCGATGCGAAGCACGTGATTTCCATGAAGCTGGCCGCGTGGAGCCGATTTAAGACTCCCGACCAATTGGTGGCGTTCACCCGGCAGATGCTGGATCGCGTGCGCGCGCTCCCGGGAGTGGAGGCGGCGGGTTCGACGCATTTCCTGCCGCTGGCCGGAATGGGATCGGCGACGTTTTACTACCGCGCGGACCGGCCGCGGCCCGAACATGGAGCCGAGCCGGTGGCTGACGTGGCGTTGATCACGCCGGGGTATTTCGCGGCGATGAATACTCCGATTGTGCGCGGGCGCGCTTTCGACGATCGGGATGGCAAAGGCGCTCCACCAACCGTAGTAATCGATCAGACGGCGGCTCGCGAATTTTATCCGAATGAGGATCCGATTGGAAAGTTGCTGACGGTGGCGTGGGATCACCCCGATCAGCCATACGAAATCGTGGGCGTGGTCGCGAACATCCATCAGCGCGGATTGGCGGAGAAGGAGCGGGCGCTGGTGTTTCTTTCGATGGCGCAAGCTCCGACGACGCCGTTGGTGCTAGTCACGCGGACGCATGGCGACCCGAGGCTTGCGGCGAATGCAATTCAAGCGCAAATTCACGCGCTCGATCACGACATGCCGGTGTACCAAGTGAAAACGCTGGATGACGTCGTTTCAAATTCGGTCGCGGAGCAACGCTTCGACACAACGCTCCTCGCTGGATTCGCGGCGCTGGCGCTGCTGCTCGCGGCGGTAGGGATCTTTGGCGTGATCTCCTATTCGGTGGCGCAAAGAACGCAGGAAATCGGAATCCGGCGCGCGCTGGGCGCCGATACCGCGAACGTTCTGCAGCTGGTTTTGAATCAGGCGCTCGGATTGACCGCGGCGGGCCTGGCGATCGGCATCGCCGGGGCGTTTGCAGTGACGCGATTGATCCAGGCGCTGCTGTTCCAGGTAACGCCGACCGATCCGCTGACGTTCGCGGCCGTCGCCATCGTGCTGAGCGCGGTGGCATTGATCGCAAGCTACCTGCCGGCCAGGCGGGCGGCGAAAGTCGATCCCATGGTCGCGCTGCGGTATGAATAAAAAAGGCCGCCGCGTTTGGAGCGCGACGGCCGGTCAAAGCTGCCTTGACTTGAAGTGAACCTAGAAGTTGAAACGAGCCTTCAAAACGATCAGGCGCGCCGGATTCAAACCGGCTGTTGAGGTAATGCGTCCGAACGACGTGCTGTCGATGCTCGTATTCGGGTTGGCGAAGATCGGCGTGTTGGTCAGGTTCTCCGCCCTGGCTTCGATCTGCGCGCTATAGCGTTCGGTGATCGCAATCCAGCCAATCCGTTCGACTATCTCACCGAACTGCTGGGGCACACCGAGGAACTGAAGCAGCATCCGTCAGAGTGGATGCCCTGGAATTACCGCGAGACGCTGGCGCGGCTCGTCAGTCCCGCCGCCGCGTAATATGATGAATCCTGCCTGGCCGAAAAGGATCGACCGCGGCCAAGGGAATGAAGACTCGAAAATGGCCCACGAAACGGGCATCTGACGAGATCAAATCGCCAAACGTTTTTGGTCAGGCGCGAAATGAAGGAAAATGATTCGCGCGGGCGTCAGCAAATTGGAGACCGCCCGCCATGTGCAGATCACTCATTCCGGAGCGCTAGGATCGGATCCACGCGCATCGCCCGATAGGCCGGGACGTAGCAGGCGCACAAACCGATTCCACATAGGACCGCAGCCACAGCCACAAACGTCAGCGGATCGGTCGGCGTCACTCCAAACAGCATGCTCCTCATCCAGTGCGTCAAGCCAAGTGCTGCCAACACACCGATTGCGACCCCCACCATCATCATGCGCGCGCCATCCACAAGCACCAGCCGCAACACGTCGACATGCCGCGCTCCGAGCGCCATCCGCACGCCGATCTCCTGGGTGCGTTGCGCTACCAAATACGACAGTACCCCGTAGATTCCGATACTCGCCAACAGGAGCGCCATGGCCGCGAAAATGCCCAGCAGCATCACGGAAAAACGCTGGCTGGCGATGGACCGCGCCACAACGTCTTCCTCCGATTCGTTGTCCGAAACGATCGTGTCCCGGTTGCTTTCGAGAAGTTGACTGCGCATCGTCTGAAAGAACGATTCCGCCTTCAACGACGGCTGGTAGCGCACAAAAGCGCTGATCCCGGAGGCGACATTCTTCATTCTCGCATCGGGGGTCTGCATGAAGGATATGTATATTTGAGCGTGCAAGGCGCTCTTGCTATCGTCCGCGAGTCCGAACTGATTGGCATGCCCGACCACCCCCACAACGATTAACGACAGGAAACCGCGATGGGACGCCCCGGTCTCGTCGTCGATGCCGACGTGCTTGCCAATGGGATCCTGGCCGGGGAAGTACTTCTGCGCGAAGCTGCTATCAATCACCGCGACCCGCGTGGAGCGCTCGTCGTCCGCATCCGTGATGAAGCGGCCGCGCAGAAGCGGAATGCGCATGACCTTCAGATAGTCCGGCTCGACAACGTACTCAATCGCGAGCGGCAGGTCAACCGGGCGCGCAGGCGGCGTCTGCCCCTCCGCCAAAAAGCGAGTTTCATTATCGCTTTCCATGAGCTGCGCGCCCTCTTCCAGGGAGACATACTCCGCCCCTAGCACGCCGTGCATCGAAGAGTGCCACTGCCGGATCAGGGCGCGGATGGCATCCGGAGATTGGTCTGCCGACAACGACGCCGGATGGATTTCGAACGAGATGACGTGATGCGGATCAAATCCAGGATCGACTCGCCAGAGTTGGAGCAAAGTGCGCACCATAAGGCCCGCGCCGATCACCAGCACGAAGGCCATAGCCATTTCACCGATCACAAATGCGGCCTGCGCGCGCGAGCGATACAAGGAAATGGAACGGCCACCGGCCTTCAGCGACTCGCCGATATTCACAGAGGCGCTCTTCAGAGCGGGCGCCAGCCCGAAAAGAATCCCGGCGAGAATCGAAACCGCGAAAGTGAACAGCAGAACGCGTTCATCCATTCCGATTTCTTCGGCGCGCGGGAGCGTGCGCGGCACCGCGGCAACCGCGGCGGCGGTTCCCCACTTGGCGATTGCCAAGCCGAGGCCGCCGCCCAACACCGCGAGCACCACGCTCTCAGTAAGGAGCTGAATCGTGATCCGGGCCTGCCCAGCGCCTAGCGCGACGCGAAGCGCGAACTCGCGTTGGCGTGATGCGGAGCGGGCCAGAATCAAATTGGCCACGTTCACGCAGGCGATCATGAGCACGAAGCCGATCGCTCCTGACAGCACCAGCAGCACCGGACGCATTTCGCCGACGATTCCCTGTTTCAACGTCAAGATGGTCGATTTCAGACCCTTGTTGTCGTCGGGATACGTCGCGGCCAAGGCTGCATTCACTCGCGCCATGTCATCTCGCGCCTGGTCCACGGTGACGCCGGGTTTCAGCCGCGCGATCGCGTCTGTTCCCCAGTGCGCATCGCGCTTAAAGAATCGCGCATCATGCTCTTCACCGATAGGTACATAGAGGTCGCTGGTGCGAAAATTCCACATTTTCAACTGGAATGACGCTGGAATGACGCCTACGATCGTGCGCCCCGTTCCGCCAACCACCAGGCGCTTTCCGATTACAGCGGCATCGCGGCCAAATTTTCTCTGCCACAAGCCCTCGGAGATCAGGACGGCGGGATCTGCGCCGCGGCGGTCGTCCTCGGCATTGAAATTCCGCCCGAGAATCGGATTCACGCCCAGGATTGGGAAGAAAGCTGCGGAAACGCACCGTGCCCGGACGTTTTCCGGTTGACCGGCGCCGGTGATAGTGCCGTTCGCCCAGCGATAAGCGGCCATCGACTCGAAGGAACGACTCTCGCGCTGCCAATCCAGAAAAACGGGATAGGAAATGGACCCCTTTGAAAAGTCGGGCATGTCCTCAAACACGGAGACAATCCGGTCCGCGTTTCGGAACGGCAGCGGGTTGATCAGCACGCCGTTCACAATCGAGAAAATGGCGGTGTTCGCGCCGATGCCGAGCGCGAGGGTGAGAATGGCCACCACGGTGAACCCAGGAGATTTAGCGAGCCTGCGCAAGCCGTAACGCAGATCTTGCAGGAACATTTGGTGGGAATCCTCCCAGGGGATAGACGGGCTGACGTGCAATCGGTTAGCCGTTCTGGGCAAGCCATCGTCGATGAGGCGCCTGTTGCTCTGGCGCCGCGGTCCCAAGTGGGGTCCCATCAACGCAAGGAATCCACGACCGAAGCCATCGGCGATAGGCATTACTGGGTAACGGAAGGCTACTGTCTCTGATTTGCGCACGGCTACCGAAGGCTCCCCGTGTGTTGCGGGATGGGGCCATCACTACAAGCGAGCCCACGTCCGAAAGCTCTTCCACCGGCTCGACGGCTGGATTGTGCGGGTCGCAACAATTCAAGCGGTGGGGAACGGTGCCTAGCGACAGTTGCCGGAAACCAAGCTGTACAGCGAGTATTGGCTGGTCAACTTGATCCAGTTGATCCCTTCGATTGCACCTCGAAGACGTGAGTCTTCGTGAAACCTGTATGCGGAAAACTGCACGTACATTTGGGCGGCGGACGGTGGCCAGCGTGCGAGCGCGCCACCTCCGACCCGACACCCATGAAGGGCCCGAACAACCATAAAACACCATCTACAGAGGGTTCGGAGGGAAGGTCGCTGACTAAGGAGAACACTCTTCAATCCAGCACATGCCCGACACAGGGGGGAACCTGTGTCACACGGTGTGCGACCACCGCCGAAAACAAGGAAACGGAAAAGGGAGAAGTGGAGAAGTTCACTGCGTTACTTCACCATTTGACAGTTGGACTCCTCCGGGACTGCTTCTACGCGTTACGGCGGCGGGCGGCACCCGGAGTGGAAGGCGTTACGTGGTTGGGGGTATGAAGCTGAGTTGGAGGATCGCATTCGCGATCTTCACAACCGGGTTCACCGTGGCGCTTACCGAGCGCAACCTTCGAGAAGAGTGTACACACCGAACCGGATGGCCGGCAACGGCCCGTTCGAGCGACATCGCTCAGAATTATGTCGTTGACCGGCTTGCTGCGCAGACCCGTTGGGGGGTTGCCGATGCGCCATCATACGGCCTTCTTCAGACACATCTCGACCCGGCCTTCGACAACAGTCTCAATTTGACAGAGCCACTTGGATGCGGCAGACGTCGCTCCATCAGAAATAGCGGAGATCGTATCTATGTGAGTTGCTCCCTTTCGAAGACTCTCGTAGGCACGCAAGAATTCCTCGGGAGGTCCCTTGATTACCTCGAAGTAAACGTCCGATAGATAGCGAATTACGGCGCTCTTTGCACGTAACAAAACAGAATGATCGCCTGCCTTTTCGCTTGACCAATCGGAGTGACTGGCGAGCGCAGATTCAAGGCGATCCAGAGTCGCAGCAAGTTCACGACTTCTCACACGAGCCATATCGGCCAATCTGTTTTCCCCGGCAACATAAAGAGCCTTCTGCCCTCCTTCGGCAAATGGCGCACGGATGTATCGATACCACGCCCCAATCGCGCAAAGGGCGCCAATCAGGCGCGCGGTTTTCATCACTTGGGTTCTGATACTTTTCGGATAAGCATAGGGGTCATATCTCCTTGGCTGATATGGCCTGGGATTCGTGAGAAAAAGCGCTTTTTCAGGTACATCCTCACGAACAACCGATCCGGCTGCAATAACGGCACCAAATCCGACCCACACTGGAGCGACTAGTCCGCATTGTCCCCCAACGAATATGGGGGCAGATTTCAGAAGTACGCCGTCTGCATTCCCTAGTAGACTGCCAAACTTGTCACGCCTAGGATCAAAATTCAAGTGAACCACGCCGGATCCGATTTCACTGTGATCAGAACGGGATCGTCCCCCAGTCATGACGACATCGCAGAAATTAATGTTTGACCCCGCGATTATCGTTGATGTTAGAAGAGTATTCTTTAGGCCAACATTATGGCCCAACTCCACACCTTCTTCTAGTAGACACGATTGTCGCAGCTCACCAAAACCTCGGACTTTTACCCCATCGAGCATGGTGGCGCCATCATACGACCCCGCGCCCAACTCCACGCCCTCCCCGACTTGGCATTCGGAAAGCACCGCGATGCCCGACGTTCCGATTCGACTCCTTGCGCCGATCCGCGTCGAGGCCCCACGTACAATCGCATTAATAAGTTCGGCTCCGGGAGAAATGAACTCAAGGTTCACTTCAGGGCCTATATAGACTCGTTCGGGACTCCAAACCATCACGCCAGCGGCCGCGAGTTCAGCGACGCGTGCACGATTGTTCTCCTGATCCGTAGTTGAGGTTGGTACGTTTGGAGATGTAGCCATAATTTCGCCCACCTTTAATCGCGCCGCGAGGGTACCCGCCGCGTGCACCCCGATCCAAGCGACCGCTACGTCTCGGGATCGCAAGTCCTCGCGGTCCGCCAGCTAGCTAACTAGATGCGACTACAACGAAAACGTCAGCGCGCTGCTAGCATTGCGAGATGCGAACAACTGCTGGCGTTCCAAATTCGGGCTCGAATGAGCGCGAAAATAATTGCGCCTCCCCTGCTCCCCACAATTGTGTCCTTCACCAACGGTTCTGTCAAGAATGTTTGCACTTTGTGCTTGCACTTGGCGCAGGGGTCATCGCGGATGTCGGCAGCAGTGGTCGAATGTTCTCATTGCGCGGTATGGAAGCTCGGTGAGGATCGAAACCGGGCGACCGGGGGAAGTTAACGCCGCCCCCGTTCTGTAATTGTTGCAACCGAGCGAAACCCCCAGCTGGTTTGGATTAAAGAACCTGCCTTGTTGCTGCCATCCCAGGGCCGGAAGAAAATAACTTGACGGCAAGGAGGGAAGCAGAAACGGGCCGTCACGCCAGCGGGCTTTCATCCGACCCTACGAGTCGCGGCCTCTGGCTGAGAAAAATGTGCGCGGCAAAAAAATAACCCTGAATCGAAAATCGCTGTCACAAATGGCCTGCCGACTCGTCTTCGATGTAGAACTTTTCATGCAACGACAATCATTCCTCGTCGCTGGAGGCGGTCTCGCAGGATTCACGGCTGCAATCGAGTTCGCATCGGCCGGCTACAGCGTTCAACTACTCGAGCAATCCAAACACTTTGGCGGCCGCGCCGCCACACACCATCAACAAGGCTTCGCGATGAACATCGGCCCACACGCCTTCTATCGCGCGGGCATCATGAAGCGGCAGTTCGATTCTTGGGGCATTGCGTACTCGGGCAATGTTCCATTCACCCAAGGAGCCTCGTACCTGCTCGCGAACGGTGCTCGGCATGGGTTTCCCGCAGGGACCATGGGCCTTCTGAGGTGCAACTATTTCTCGCTGAGTGAAAAAATCAAGATTGGACAGATCTTCGAGGCCATACCCAAGATGGACGCGGCATCCGCGTGCGGCCAGTCGATGCAGGACTGGATCGATTCTCGCGCGGGTTCGCGCGAAGCAGCGCTACTGCTCGCGGCGCTCACGCGTCTCTCCACTTACGCGGCCGATCTCACTCTACTCGACGCCGGCGCTGCGCTCGCTCAACTCCAATTGGCGTTTTCCGCGTCGGCCCTCTACCTGGACGGCGGCTGGGAAAGTATGTTCGGCGGGCTCGTGCGCAAGGCGCAATCGCTCGGCGTGGAGATGCGAATCGAAGCAGGCATTCGCAAGGTCGAATCGGGCGCGGTCGAGCTTCGAAACGGCGAACGGCTCACCACCGATGGTATCGTCCTCGCAATTTCGCCACGCGAAGTGAAGCAGATCACCGGAATTCCTCTTCAACACTCGGCAGCGGCGCGGGCTGCATGCCTCGATCTAGGTCTCAAGCGATTGCCGGACGATGCAGCGTCTTTTGCCCTCGGCCTCGACTCACTGGTGTACTTCTCCGTCCACTCTCTCTACGCGCGTGGTCTCGCTCCCGAAGGGGGCGCGCTGGTGCAAATCTCGAAATACCTCGGTTGCGATGCGACCGCCACTCGCGATGAACTGGAACAGGTGGCCGACCTCGCCATGCCCAGCTGGCGCCGCGAAGTTCTCATGTCGCGCTTTCTTCCCGATATGACCGTCGCGCACGCTATTCCGCAATTCGACCGGGCACGAGCCGACGTCGACGCGCTCGGATTGTCCCGCGTGATGATCGCGGGCGATTGGGTGGGCCCCGATGGCATGCTCGCCGATGCAGCAGTCGCGAGCGGTCTGCGTGCTGCCCGCGCCTTAATCCAGAGTGCGGTCGAAAAGGCGGCCTGACGCTCCGTGACCGACGAATTCGCCGAATTCCGACCGCTGCTCTTCTCTATCGCGTATCGGATGACCGGTACGCGCGCTGACGCCGAAGACGCAGTGCAGGAAACATACCTGCGCTGGGCGGCCGACCGCTCCTCCATTCTATGTCCCAGAGCGTTTCTCATAACCGTGATCTCGCGTATCTGCACAGATATATTGAAATCCGCGCGCCGAAAACGCGAAGTATACGTCGGGGCGTGGCTCCCCGAGCCAATCGTGGGTCCAAACACTGAGGCGGTGGAACTCGCTGAATCGCTATCGCTCGCATTCTTGCACCTGCTCGAATCGCTGACACCCGCCGAGCGAGTCGCTTTCCTAATGCACGACGTCTTCGACGCAAGCTACGACGAAATCGCTGTGACGCTCGAAATCTCCTGCGGCAACGCGCGCCAACTCGCCAGCCGTGCCCGCGAACACTTGCGGGCACGCCGCCCCAAAAAACGAGTGGAGCGCGAAAAGCATCAGCAACTGCTGTGGGCCTTCCTCCAAGCCTGCGACGCTGGCGATGCAGCCAGGCTCGTCCGCTTGCTCAAAGACGACGCCGTGCTCTACTCCGACGGCGGAGGCAAGGTTCGCGCCGCCATCAATCCCATCTACGGCGCCGACCGCATCATTCGTTTGATCCTCGCTCTCCGCAAGAAAGGGATCGGCGATCTGCGCGGGCAGTTAGTCGAGGTCAACGGCGCGCCGGGCGCTGCGATCACGCTGGATGGCCGGCCTTATTCTATCCAGTCCATCGATATCGAAGACGACCGGATCCAATCGGTTTTCTACGTGATGAATCCCGACAAGCTCCCGCTCGATGCATTCTGCTGTCGGTCGGACATCGCAGAATAAAGAAGGGCGTTCCGCGTCGTTTCTTTGAGATTGCGTAGCCGCAGCCTGTGATGATGTTCAAGAACGTGATTCTGAGCGACGCACCCCGCCGGGCATGAGAATCGCTAGCTTGTTCTACTCGACCACGTGGGATTCTCAAAAGAGACGGAACGAGTCGGGCGATAGGTCGACCCTATCAACACCGGATGGGTTCGGCCACGCAGGTTTGCCGAAAGGACACGCTCTACCGGACGGGCCGTCGCGGCGTGACTGTGGCGCAAGAACGAACGGGCCGAAACTCGACTTGCTCGTCGTTGAAGGCGCTCCGAAGTTCTCTGGGTGGTGCTGATCGATATTGCCAGTCTGCCTCATATCTGAGCTTGCCTTCGGGATCGCGGCGCAGGCCAACGGCAGGCCTTCGATTTCGAAGCCTCCGCCGTTGGGTCGCCGATTCTCAGCTCCTCGGTCGTTGCTCTGCGTAGTCAGCCGCCGAAGCCGACTTTGCCGCTGGAAGGCGAGGCAGCGAGACAGCGCGGTAGGAGTCCGTCATTACCCAACCCGCGGCCGTCAGCGCCACAGTGGTCACGACCTCTCCCCATTGGAAGGCGTTCAGGGGGCCTGCCACCATCAGCGGAACCCAGACCAGTAGCCCGAACAAGCCCATCTGCAATGTCGAAAGCGCGGCGGCCAGCCGTGCGAATCTATCGGTGAGAATCGCCAGGCTCGCCGCGATAAAGGTGATGCCGGTGAAATACGCCCATCCGAAATGCCAAGGGAGCCAGTCTGGCACCATATCCGCCGTGTGCTTGAGATATGCGAAATGGGCACAGCCGAAGGGAATCAGGGCCACACCGTAGAGCACTCTCGCGATGCGCACGCCTTTGTCGCCGGCTGCGAAACCGAAGTGCTGCCGGTCCCAGCCCGTAGCGAGGGTGACGTACAAAACCCAAGCAGCCCCGATCATCGCCATGGCCGATCCAAGATTCCAGGTGCCATCTACAAGAGTGGCGAGGAAAAAGGCGCGCCCTCTCCATAGCAAGGGCCAAAGCACGAGTGCGGCGAGCAGCACGCGAGCGGCGAGCGCCGCGGTGCGTATCCACAGCAGGCCGATCCCGCATGCCAAAGAGATCGACGCACTGAGATAGACGAATCCCTCGCGCACGGGAAGACCTTTGGGGACAGGCTGCCAGACAGTCGTGAAATCGCCCTTGATCCAGCCCTGAATTCCCAGGAAAATCATGACTGCCGCAAAGACGACATGCCCCGCGCTTACGATATGGATCGCACTTCCTCTGCTGCGTTTCAGTTCATCCATCCATCACCGGCAGCCCAGTTATTCTCTGCGCCGCCGGTAAAATCTTTTCACTTTGTCGCGATTTCCGCAATCAGCCATTCGACAAGCTCGCGCACGCCGCGCCAGATCACGGACCTCAAGCCTTCGAGATCCGCGCGGCGGCGAGAGCCGCTGCCCACCACGCAATGCTATCGAAGAGCTGAGTGAGCTGCTTCTCGTCTCGGCTGTCAGCGGCGAAGCGACCCGCCTCAACCTTTTCGTGAGCGTTGAAAATATGGACTGCCTCGCCCAGCGGTGCCATCCGCAATTCGATGGCGATTCCCCGAAGCTGCTCGATGGCTCGCACACCGCCGACATTGCCGAACGACACGAAGGCCGCGGGCTTGCGGCCCCACTCGGCCCATAAATAGTCCAGTGCGTTCTTCAGCACGGCGCTAGGACCGTGGTTGTACTCCGGTGACACCAGAATGTAGCCGTCGGCCAAGCGGATCTTCGCGGCCCAGCGTTGCTGGTCGGCATTGTCCGAAAGGCCCATGGCGGGCGGCTTAGCGAGCGCCAGCATTGGCAGTGGCCATTCGGCCAAGTCGACAAACTCGACCTCGAATTCGGTTCGCTTCTTGGCGCGCTCAAAGACCCACCGGGCGATCGGCAACGACTTACGGCCTTCGCGAACGCTGCCGACGAGCACCTGAATGATCAGCTTGCTGATAACATTGCCTCCTTGGCCGAAGCGGCGAGAGAGGACTCGTGGTAATGAATCACCCGCCACCCTGCGGCCGTGCGCTGGAAGATCATGGTCGCGCGAAACGTAGGCTCATGCAGCGCGGCCTGCCGTTTCAGTTTCGCGGTGGTATGGGAGATAAAAAACGCGATCGCCGTATCGCCCAGAACGTCAATCCGCACGTCGCTGAGCACCTTCGACAGTACCTTCTCGAGGTGGTCCGGAAGCGCAGCGAAATAACAGCGGATGGCGTCCCAGCCGTAAGCAGGTTCTCTCATCTCCTGGGCCACGTAGATCAGGGGGACGTGGTGGGCATCCCAAATGGAAGCAATCCGTTCGGGGCTAAGATGCAGAAAGCCTTGGCGGTATGTCTCAATCTGAATCGCGATCGCGCGCTCGTCGTCGATCTTGCTGATTTGTGACATGTGCTACGTTGCCTCAGCTCGCTTTCGCCGCGTTAATGCTCGGTGCGCCCCCGGGCCCGTTCCCGTCGCGGTAGGCGCGGCAGCACATGGCTGGAGCGCCGCCCGAAGTCGCTGAGCCGCAACATCAACGCCACTTATAAAACGCTCGGCGATCCGGTAGAGGTAGTTCCCAGCGTGGCTGGAGTCGAGAGATGCAAAGTGACGGCCTGACCAGGAGCGAAGCCCAGATCCACCTTCCACAGCGTGCGGAGGCTGCGCACCATCAGCCTCGTGCCAGCCATGAGCACCATTGCCATGCTGATCTCGATGATCACAAACATCTTGTGAACGCGGTGGTGCGAGCCCGCCGATCCCCAGCGCGAGTGTGGGGGCGACGATCGGGATGAAGCCCGGCACCTTTCGGATGAGGCGAAGCGCATTGTGAATATCCAGACGCAACGACCCCATTGGCCCATTCATGGCTGAGCAGTATCCTCCACCAGCGCTAGCACGGCGAATGCCGTGGCGGCGTCGCGCATGAAGCCTTCCTCCATCGAACCCTCCGGGAAGTGTTTATTCATGGAGGATACGTCCCAGTAACCCTTAGGATCCTGGCGCCTGCGCAGCCAATCGAGGGCGCGCGAAAGCGCCGGATTCGATCTGGGTACACCGCCTCTTCCCAGCAGGAAGGCGGTATATGCCGTGGCATATGCGTTACCGCCCTCGGACGCCGGCGCTTGCGGGTGCTGTTTGAAGGGGCCGAGAGCACCAATGGCCCATCCTCCGTCTGGCAGCTGCTTGGCCACGATTTCATCGATGAGGTGCTCGCGGGCGGATTTGCTCTGTCCTCCCACCCAGAGCAGCAGCATGCGATTGTGCAGCGGTTGCGCGGGTGTGGCCCCGCGCAGATACTCGTTCAACGCCACGATCCGTTCGGAGACTCCGGGCCGTTCGCGATAAGCGGCAGGCGCTGCTGCAAAAGCCATAGAGGCAAAGGCGGCGCCGTAGTACGGCGATTCCGTAGTCTCCCAAGGATCGAGGTCGAGCAAGAACCACGGCCACGAACCCGCGCTTTTGCCGCCGCGCACCTGAAGTTTACATAATCGCTCGAGCGCGCGCTCCGTTTCCGGGGTCGCAGGGCCGCCGTGATCCTGAACCGCGAGGAAGTACGCAGCGAATACGGTCTCAACGCCGGTCGCCTGTGTTGCCAACGGATCTTTTGCGAAGGCGGAATTAATCTCGAGCGCTTCGTGCATATCGACTCGCCTGCGCAGCCCTTCGAGCGCCGCCTTTTCATAGCCGGTGGGCTCCGTCTCGCCCAAAGCGCGGCGGAGACTGGGTCGCGCGAGCAGGTAGGTCATGTTGGTGTGACAGGAGAAGCAGGCGCCTCCGGAAGCCTGCGCTGGCTTCCACGCATTCCACTCCTGTTGGCGGACATCCAGGTAATCGGCCGCAAGTCTCGGACTCCAGCCTTGTGCTAGCGCAGCCAAGGCCGTCGCTGCCACTGCTACAAATAGTTCAAATCCCCTCATTGTCTTGTCCCCTCAGACGCGAAATCGGCTCAAAAATAAATCCTTGACCCTTGCGGACCGAATGGCCGTTGCGATCGTGCTTGACGTGGACCCATTGCCCGTATTCCGCCGGGAAGCCACCCGACGCCAGAGCAGACTCCGCGGCAAGAAATACCAACATTGCGGTTTGCCTCTTTGACATGTTGATTTCATGATGCCCTGGGATTTAGGCGAATGAGAGCAGATTTGGATGGAAATTACGAGACTGATCCGCTGCGGAATTCCTTCGGGGTCACACCGACCACCCGGCGCATGTGGTATGCAAGATGGCTCTGATGGGCGAATCCGGCTTCGAGCGCTACCTGACGCACGGAAAGCTCGCCCTCGCGCAGAAGCGCCTGCGCCCTCTCCACGCGACGGCACAAAACGTACTGGTGAATCGGCCGGCCGACGGAAGCACGGAACGCCGCCTTGCAGTGCGACACGCTCAGCCCCGCCACTTTCGCGATTTCGGGAAGCGAAAGGTCGCGTGACAGGTTATCTTCGATATATGAGATCAGTTCCTTCAGCCGCCGGCCGGAAAGCCCACCCCTAATCGCGCGCACACCACGCACATCGGGCGAATAATACTCGAGAAGGTGGGCGGCAAGAGCAGCGCCGAGGCTATCGAGATAAAGTCGTCCGTTCCGATACTCGGTCTCCATTTCCGTCTTGAGCGCCCATCCGATCTGTTCGATCTGCGGGTCGCGCAACTGGAAGCGGTTTACCACTTCGGCGCGGGCCGGATCGCGATTCAACCCGGCCGCGGCGACCCGCAGGAGGCCCGACGGAACGCCCACAATAAGTGCGGTGTCCCGCTGCCGCAATTCCCACCTGCTTGCCGTACCCGCGGGGATAATATCGACATCGCCGTGAACCGCCATGCCGCTATGGTAGCGTTCGCCGCGCCGGCAGGCCACGTTCACAGAGGGGCCAACATGGATCACCACTACCGGATGCGGACGAGCCGGTCCGTCGACAACCCCTGCGGGATCGCTCTGTATTCGGACAACGAGGCGATCGGTGGACGAGGCCATGGAGACATCATAGCGAAGACCTCATCGCGCCGGTGACATAGGCGTTTTCGCCCGTCGGTGCCCGAGAAACGAAGCAACCGCCCAGACGAGGCAGGGTTGCGCGAGCGTTTCTGCCCCCTTTAACAGCGCAGTTATTCATTGGAGACTGCCGGTCGATTGCGGCATAGCGAGCCCGCAGAGCTTCTGATCCAGCGCCTCGACCGCCGTCCGAACGCTCTCCGGTAGCTCCTGGTCGTAAGCGCCCCGTTATTGGCGTGGAGTGCCGCACTTGCGCCTGGATATCTGTGAGTTTCCGGCAAGCGTGCGTGCGGCCAGGTAGGCGCGACGGCCGAAAATGTTCCGGTTTGGCCTGTATGCGCCCGTCTCCACACACTCTCCTAAGGTTGGACCCGCGCGTTGGGCTACTGCTTTAGAGCGGCAATAGCGCGATCCAGGACTTCGTCCCGGCCGCCCGCGATCCCGTTCCTCGTGAGTGGAATCGGAATCGTAGGAATCACTCCAATGCCATGAAGCGGCATGCCGTCCTCTTTCAGAACTCTCTGCCCTGTCCAGGTTATCTGGTAACCGCCAGGTACTAGGAACGGGTTGACGGTACCGTCGGTGCCCGCGGTTGGCTCACCCACAATCTCGGCCAGATGATAGTGTTCTACCATCATCAGCAGCGTCTCGGCGGCACTGATGGCGCGGCCGTCACTTAGGAAGACCCGTTTCGCTGTGAAATACGGTGCCACCGGCGGTGCCTGCCACTGTCCCTTGCCCGGGAACGCCATATCCGCGCGGTCTGGCAGGGTCACTACCGGAGTTTCTATCAGTGGACTGAGGACCGGCCGGTTAATCAGGTGGCCGAAGAAATCAAAAAAATGCTCGATGTGGTTCGGGTAATCGCGCAGATCAAAGATGATCCCGGTGGCTTTCGCCAGCGTCGGTACTGCTCGGGAGAACTCATCATCCGTGACCCGGTCCAGGTCCACATAGAAAATGCCGGGCTGCAACTCCTCCACTTTCTGGGGACGCGGCTCGCGTAGTTCCCCGAGTCTCGCCGAGCACTGCACCGTGACCACGCGATGGATTCCCGGCGAGGCTACCGGTTCTAACTCCAGGCGAATCCGATCCCGCGGCCCACGAGTTAGTAACTCACTGAGCGCCGGTAACGCAGGCATTGTACGGTCGATCCGGGAGTAAGGGTCTCCTTCTCCCTGAGGACGTCCGTGGCCGGGCGTCCATCGATGGAAAGCAGCGCATCTCCAGGCCTGATGTCGACGCCGCCGAACACGGCGCGGGCAACGATTTGACCGTCCGCCCAAGTCCAGATAACGGGTGGAACAAATCGGGGTGACCCGCCAGGGCCGGCCAGGTAGCCGTGGCCATCCTGCAAAAGCACCGTCAGCTTCTGCAACGTGGAGCGAAACGCGTGGGCGTCTTTGTCTTCCGCAGCTTCCGACAGAAACGGTCCGAGCGCCTCCTTCCAGTCGGTCCGGACCATGTCGAAATATGGGTAGAAATGCTCGAAAACGTTCCACGCTATCATGACGGCGGCCAAGCGCGTAGCGCGATCGTTCGGCGTTCCGCCCGGCGCTGGTGCGATGGGTGGCTCGGGCGCCGGATTGGGCGACTCTCGATACAGCGCAATCGGGACCACGCAGCTCACACCACCGGCAAGATCCGCGTAGATCGGCTGCACCAGATCGCCAGCCTGGGGCGCCGGCGACACTACTCGCACACTTCGATAGCCCTCGACAGAAGGAAGAAAGCCGACCCCGTGATGCTGCCAAGAGACCACGTGAAGCGCTGATTTCATTACCGGCGGTGGGGGCTTCGAGCCAGTCGGAAAAATCAGCACCGTGGGAGCAATGGGAGCAAAAACCGTCCGTAACTTCGCCGCCAGGTCTTCGGGTGACCCCGCCGGAGCGACGGTGCGCACTGCTAAGATTGCGAGTCTGTTCCAGTCGGCGCCCGCCGCCTCGTCGCTTGGATGAAAGTACCGAACATACCCAAACAGCGGTGCGAGAGCAGACAGGTTCTCGAGTTCCCGCGCAGCCAGAGGACGGGCCGGCTCCGTCGTTTCACTGCCGGTCAGAATGAAAGAGACGTCATCCAGCCATGCAGCCCCTGAACCGTTAAGCGACAGTCCGACGGTAGCCGTGACGGCGTCAGGCGCAATCTCACCAGAAATCTCATAGTATTTCCACTCGCCTACAGTGATCGGCTTGTTGGGCATGTCATCGTAAAAGCCCATCGTGCTATCTTCCCGATCCACACGTGCCCAAAGACTCGCGAAGTTCGCCGTCCCTGAAACCTCAGTGCGAACCGCAGCCCGGAAGCGAAACGTCCGATCTCGATATGACCTGACCTCAAAGGTCTGGTAGAGGAGCGCCGTAGCGCCGGCGGGTACGTGGCCGTTGGACTGTAAAACGGCGCACTGCCCCCCGGCCAGGCAGCCCCCCGAACGGATGAAGGTTGAGTAAATCCCGCTGGGCTTGGCAGAAAACCTCCACCCCGGAGGTGCCTCGCCGGGCGCTCCTTCGTTGAAGTCGGGATTGGCAAGTGGAGGTTGCCCGTAAATCGCGGCAACGAGAGACAACCCAAGACAGATGATGCGAAGGCGATAACCCACTCAGCTTCGATGCTATCGCAAACGGACGCGTCTCTGACACGAATGTAGGACTGAAGGGACGCCGGACTATCGGTCTCGTTGCGCATAGCTGCCGAAAGCTCACGGATATCTTTGGTCGTCTCGCCGCCAGGGCTGATCTGAGTGTGAGCTTTCGATAAGCCTGCACGATGAAGGATACGAAATCAGATCTCTCGCGGCAGATTAGCCAGGATCTTCGCGACAGCGCTTGCAAGCTTCGGATCAAGGCGCTCCGGACAGGGATTTGGCATCACCGACAATTCGAAAGAGGAAGCGTGCGCCGGCGCCCCCACGTAAGCCACATTCCGGACGCCATAAGGAGAAGCACGAGCAGGGCATAGTTCCGCTCGATGATCTGAAGCCCGTGCCTTCAAGTCTGCCAGACCGGTCTGATCTCGATGATCCCGAACTTGGCGGCAGAGTGCTTCGAGGCAATTTCAATCGCCTCCTCGAAGTCGGCGCATTCGATGTCGTAGCCAGCCACCTCGTCCCGCGTTTCGGCAAACGGACCGTCACGCACCCGCAGCTCACCATCGCGCATGCTCACAGTCTTTGACGTGGCCGCGGGTCGGAGACGATCCCCATGCTTGCGAACACCTCGTCGGTCCGCGCTGTAAAAGAGGAATTGTGGCAGATCAACAACATGAATCGCATTCTTCGCTCCTCCATTCTTGGGGGCTGGTTCCGCGCTTCACTTCCGCATTCCGGGCGTATGGGTTATGCCCACCAACAGACCTTCCGGTCCCAGAAGCCGCGTGACGACTTGGCCCCAGGGTTCCTTTCGCGTCGCGACCAGCAGTTTGTAGCCCTGCGACTTTAGTTCCGCCGTTGCGTTTTCGATATTCTCCACATCAAATTCGATCCATGCTTGTGGCACGGAAAGATCGCCAGGCCATTGATCTGTGCCAAAGCATGACTCAGCCGCCTGCGCCAACGGCCACAGGGCAAAATGCTTCACACCATCCATCTCGCCCGTATGCATATAGCCGTTGGTGTCCTCTTTGAACCGCAGTCCCAATGCCTCGGAATAAAACTTGCGGCTCGCAGCCGGATTGCGAACGATGGGGCCAAAACCGGCGACGAATAACACATCGATGTTTTTCATCGTTTTCATGGGTAAATCTTCCTTATCTTTATTTTTGCGCAATGCGCACTTGAAATCCTGGTCCTCTATCTCATGAGCGAAATTTGCTATTGGCTGCTACAGCACTGCGCGGGGCTCAGATTCCGAAAATGCTGTGCACCATAAAACTACCTGAGATCTTACGCAATTCGATCAAGTAAACTCATCGGCTTCACGCGTAACGCATGCGCCAGCTTGACAATGTTCAGCAATGCGATGTTCCTCTCGCCGCGCTCAACCCCGCCGACATAATTCCGATGCAACTCGGAAATCTCCGCCAGCCGCTCCTGAGAAAATCCGCGCTGCATGCGCAGTTCGCGTACTCGTTGGCCGAAGATTGCTCGTGGACCGTAAGTGTCTTCGCCTCGTGAATTTCGCCTTCGGAGCATACCAAGTCAAAGCGAGCGACAACAGTCGTCAGCCTCCGAGCACATTTTTGAGGCACACATTCCCCTCGAAAAGCGACACGTCGGAATCGAGCTGCGAAGCGGCGCGTCGATCACTCATAGCGCAGGGCAACCATGGGATCGACCTTCATCGCCCGCCGCGCTGGGACGTAACCAGCCAATGTCGCCACCGCTACGAGCACAACAGGAGCCAGTGCCAAAGTGACAGCGTCGTAGGGCGTCACATGAAATAGTAGATGCGTAATGAGCCGCGCCGTCGCCACAGCACAGGGTAAGCCAACCGCAATACCAACCAGTGTGAGCGACAGTGTCTCACGCAAAACCATACGCAGAACTGAGGCTGGCTGGGCCCCGAGCGCCATCCGAATTCCCAGTTCGTGCGCTCGCCGCGAAACAGAGTAAGAGATCACGCCGAAAATTCCCACGGCCGCAAGAATCAACGCGATTGCGCCGAACAAGCCGAGGAGCAACGTGCGAAACCGGGGCTGCGCGACCGATGCGTTCAGGACATCGGAAAGGATCGCGATATCTGTCACTGGCAAATTTTTATCGATTCCGTGGGTTACCGTGCGAATTGTGCCGGCGATACCCGAGGGGCTTAGTCTGCTCTTAACAACCACTTGGGCTCCCCACAGAGGTGCTTGTGCATATGGGACATACATCATCGGTCCCGGTTCCTTCCCCAGAGAAACGTCATGTATGTCGCCAACGATGCCGACTATTTCGCGTGAGACGATGCCGTTGGCAGGAAAGCCGAAGGTCAGGCGCCTGCCCAGCGCGTCCTCATTAGGGAAATAGCGTCTGGCCAGTGCTTCGCTGATCAGGGTCACGGCCGCCGAGGACGTGGAGTCAGACTCGTTGAATAAACGGCCGCGAAGAAGCGGAATTCCTAGCACGGAAAAATAGCGCGGGCTGGCAGGGACGTAATTCGCGGTCTCCGCCGACCCTGCCTCCTTCCGTGGTCCGCCTACAATTTGAAAGGGGAGAGTAATGCCGCCATCCACAATGGGCAAAGGACCGACGATCGCGGAATCCTGCATCCCCGGCTGAGCCTGAAGGCGTGTCGTCAATTCCTGGGAAAAAGCAGCCCACTGTCTCGGAGTTGAGTATTGAAATTGGGGAAGCGAAATCATAGCCTTCACGATGTGGCTCGACTCGAATCCTGGGTGGACAGAGGTGAGTTGGGCAAAGCTGCGGATGAGCAGCCCAGTTCCAGTAAGAAGAACCATTGCCAACGCAATTTCCCCAATTGCGACCAGAGAACGGGCACGGCGCGGGCCAGCCGACTCTCCCGCGCGAGTGCCCTTAGCGAGTTCTTTTTGCGGGTTGTAGCGGGCCGCGGTAAGTACCGGGGCCAGTCCGAACACGAGACTAGTCGTCAAAGAAAGCACGAAGGCGAAGAAAAGAACCCATTCATCGACGCGAACTGCGTGAAACTTCGGCACTGAGGAAGGCAGGATTGGTAGGAGAGCGGCAACGCCCCAGTAGGCGAGGAGCATTCCAATAAGTCCGCCAAGCAGCCCAAGAATGGCGCACTCCGCGAGCAGTTGGCTCGCGATGCGTTTCCTGCCAGCGCCCAACGCAATTCGAATCGCGATCTCCCTCGACCGCGATGTCGCACGGCTCAAAAGAAGGTTCGCGACATTCGCACACGCAATCAAGAGCACCAAACCGACAGCCCCTAACAGCAGAAGCAGCGGCAATTTCACATCGCCAGTAATGGTCTGTTGCAAAGGCTGAATTTTAATCGCCCATCCCTTCTCCGCGGGAAATTCGTCGGCGACGCGCGCACCAACCGCGTCCAATTCCGACTGAGCCTGAGCGAAGGAAACGTTCGGGCGTGCTCGCGCAATCACCGCCATCCAATGCTCTTGAGGCGGTCGAGTCATCCACACGCCATATACGGGGTCTTGAGCAAGTGGTATCCAAATCTGGTTTGGCTGATTACGGAACGGGCTGTGAAAGCTCGCAGGCATCACGCCAATCACGGTGTATGGCCGCATGTCGAGAACAATCGAACGTCCAATGATTGCGGAGTCGGCTCCAAATCGGTTTCGCCATAAACTCTCACTGAGAACTACAACAGGGGCCGCCCCGCGCTGGCCGTCCTCGGCAAGCAACACTCGGCCAAGCAGCGGCTCGGCCGCAAGGACCGAAAAGAACTCCGAGGTGACGGCTAGGGTGCTGATTTCAGAAGGCTCTCCGTTGCCGGTAAGTACCAGTGCGTGTCCACCCAGGCCGGCGATGGACGCAAAGGCGCGACTGCCATCGCGCAGTTCAGTGAAAGTTCGATATGACACGCCGGAGACTTCCGCCCCCTGCTTACTTTCGAGCACAAAGAGCAGCTGGCTCGGATCCTTGTAGGGTAATGGCTGAAGGAGCACTGCATTGACAACGCTAAAGATGGCGGTGTTAGCGCCGATGCCGAGGGCGAGCGTGATCGCAGCGACAGCCGTGAAACCCGGAGACCTGCGCAGCATACGCGCGCCGAGGCGCATGTCCTGTAAAAGCGTCTCCCAGAAAAATTCCCAACCGGCGGAACGGACGACTTCCTTTGTTCCTTCGACAGTTCCCTGTTCCAAACGGACGGCTCGACGCGCGTCATCGCGATTCATCCCGAGTTGCATCTTCTCTTGAACAGCCATCTCCATATAACCGCGCAACTCTTCGTCCAACTCACGCTCCGCGTGTCTCTTGCGAAACAATGATTGAAGCCCGTTCGTGATGTTTCGCACCATGACAGCCCTCCCTTACGACGCCTCTAAAATCCGGGCAATAGCATCTACCTGTCTACTCCATTCGCGGGTTTCGCTCCTGAAGCGCCTTTTCCCCTCTTCGGTCAACGCGTAGTACTTTGCTCGCCGGCTATTCTCAGTGGCTCTCCATTCGCTTTTGATCAGCCCCGCTCGACGCAACCTCTGTAACGCGACAAATAACGACCCTGCATTCACGCGAAAAACGCCTTCGCTCATCTGCTCGATCCGAACGCAGATACCATACCCGTGCATAGGTTGGAGGTTCAACGTTTTCAGAATGAGCATGTCTAACGTGCCTTGAACCAAGTCACTCGTTTTAGCCGGCATTTAATGATCTTTCTCTTGACGGTCAGAAGGAATCTTATCTCGTTCTCCTACTGATTGTCAAGATGAACGGGGTGAGCTTCGCGGATTGTTCACGCCGATAACGTGACGGCCGCGTTTCGGTGAGATCGCCCGCCGTTCTGTGACACTCTCATCTCCGGATCACTGCAGTCGATCAGCAAAGGTGATGACGCTCCACGTTCTAACGAGGCCTCAGTCGATTCCCAACCCTTCTGCTCCGCGCTCTGGTAATATCGTGTCGCGCCAGACACCTACAAGCTTGCCGATGCCCTTACGCAGACCAACAATGCGAAATCCAAATCCGTACCTCTTCTGCAGTGCCAGGCTGACAGCATCTTGCAAGTGTGACGCCTCGAAGAGTCCAGATACCGTTCTCCTCAGCGGATTCGATTAGCGCCTCGAGTAGCTGCGCTGCCGACGCCTGGTCTCCAGGCCGGAGCAGCAGCCACACAATAGGAATATGTCATCGCACAGATGGCTATCTGCCGTGAGAACGGCGTCGGGCCTTTTCCCGGTTATACGCAGGATGCTCGTATTCCAGTTCGACTGCCGCCCGGCGCAGCGCGGCCTGATAGCGCCCGAGCCATCCGCCCCAACCATCCTCTATTGGGATGATTCCCCGCCTGATGAGATTCCGCGCGGTCGCGTCAAGCTGCTCGCGGTCATGGAGCAGAGATTCGGCGCCCCCTAGATCATCAATTTGCAGCTTCGATTCTTGGCCGACGGTGATGCGACGTAATCGCGCGAATGAATTTACACTCAGTTTCCCGCGTGCGCGCGCCTGCACGATTTCCGTCGAGTAATGAATGAAATGCACTTGTGCGTCGGTACCTTCCAACATCAAATACTGTCGACCCGATTGCTCGTCCTCGCCGTGCACGAGGATTCTTCCTTCGACAATCGTCGCCTTACGGAAATCGAGGACCTCAATCGGCAGCCTTTCATCGGACACCACCGCACCGTGAGCGGCCATCACTCTTTGCCGGTCGTTGGTCCGTTGCATGGCGCGCAACACGGCCTCGAAGTCCGTGCGGACGGTCCACGCGTCAGGCCCAATCCGTTCCGCAAGCCCCATATCCTCGAGAACCGCGAGCCTGGCTGCGAGGCGATGTTGGCCCTTGCCAAGGGTCGCCCTACTGATAACTCTTACCATCCGGCGCTCGGTCGCGTCCGGCAATGGCTCCGTGGTTCGGGCGATGATTTGATCCAACGACGTGAATCGATGTTGGTGAATCTCGCGCCGTTCGGCTTCGGCAGCGTCTAGTTCCGTTCGATGGCCGAGCTGCCGCGTGCACAGATCTTCGGCAATCTGCCGGATTCCATGTTTGACGTAATCGGGTTTCAGGTGAATCGGCTGCCTGTCGGGTCCCACGCCTCTGAGGGCTATATGGACATGCGGATGCTCAGTATTGAAGTGACTGACGGCTACCCATTCGAGAGGCATGCCGACATCGCGCTCGATCTGCTTCATGAGATCACGGGCGAGCCGCGAGAGATCAACGCGCTCCCCGAATTCGGGTGAGATGATGATCTTCCATAGTCGCTCATCCCGCGCAGCTTGCCACGATTCGAGACGTGCCGCCAGATCAACTCCCCCCGCATGGTCGAATCCGACTTGCCCCTCACCGCCCGCTGCGCTCTCGCGCTCGATGTAGCGGCCATGCGCACGCCATTGCCCCCGAACGGTGTTGCGTGTGTAGGTGACACGAATCGCGCACCGCTGATTTCTTGGGATCGAAGGTCGGCTGCCAGAAGCCCGTTTCGAGGTTACTTTCCGACTCGCCCTCGCATAATGCATTAGGGTCTTGAAGGCAATCGCCCAGGCGGTCGCGTTGTTCCGCGCCGCCGGTCGCGGTGGCTTCCGAGGCCGCAGCCGAAACTCTTTCTCGTCACCCGTGAGCATCGCCGACGAGATCCTTCATTGCCAAACCAGATTCCCCGACCATCGCACGGCCGGCACTCTTGAGGAGCCGGTTATGACGCTCCTTGGCGCGGGCGACCGCTTGAGGTTTTGCATCGGCAGCCGGTTCCGGCACGCAGGTCAACAGTGCCTTCGCCAAGGTGTCGAGATAGGCAAACAGCGCTTGCTGCGCCCGGCCCACTCGGAAGACTTCTTTCCTCACTTGCTCCACGCTCGCGGCCAGACGCTCCTCGGCTCCGGTCAACGCGTCGTGCCGAGCGGCGAGTTCCTGTTCCACCGCATAACGAATGAACGCGGCTGGGGATTCAAATCCGCGCGTATCTGACGCGGCCTTCAGTTCCCGCATCGCCTTTTCCGAGAACCTCACTGAGCGCTGTGCCATCCGTGACCCTCTAAGTACTAAGGGCCGCTCAGCGCTGCTTAGGGACGATCGGGACGGCAGAAAAATCCCCGAAAAGCACCCGAGTCCCAACCGGGACTCAGCAGGCGCAAAATGCAACCCGCGCGAAGTACTTCAAAAAAAAGAGCGCCAGCCAAAAAGCTCGCACCGGCGAGTCCCGCCCCCTTTATGTTCCACTACCAGCTCAGCATGGCCTTCCGGTCTGTGGGCTGACCAAGAGCCGGGATTGATTTGCCGAATTCTGCCAAATATTGCCTAACATGCTTAACTTTGCCTAATTTTGCCTAATACTGTTGAATTCTGCCAAACTTTGCCGTACACTGGTGAAGTCGATGCCCCAGCGGAGCCAGCTTGACTCTTTGGCCTCTACTGCCCGAAACCGCCTCGCCGCGCTCAGCGAGAAAAAGCCGCGCTCCATGGCCGCCCAACTCCGGCTGCTGTGGCCGGAAATCAGGGCCGCTCTCGACAGGGGGCACACGCTTAAGGCCGTGTGTGAGTGTTTAGAAGGGGATGGTCTGAAGATGAGCATCTACACCCTTGGCTCATATGTCGCCCGAATGCGGAGAAGCTCGGCGACGGTTCCCGCTGCTCCAGCCCGCAGCGAATCGCCTCATCCTTCCGTCATCGCGGGTGAGAGCAGTGATGGCAAGAATGAGCAGGCCGATAGGAGCCTTGACGAGAAGAATCGGACTGATCCGCTGGCCAACTTGCGGAAGAGCCAAGCCAAGCGCCCCGCATTTGATTACCGGCCCGAACTCGCTGACGCGGACAAACTGATCTGAAGCCGCGTGTGCGAACATGACTGTGTAGGAGCTTCGCCCATACAGACCGGAACCTGTGCCCTTTGCGGAACCGTCGGAAAGCTGCACGACAGCCATTTCCTACCCAAGAGTGTCTACCGGCTCCTCCGGCGATCGGACAACGGCAATCTGAGCCCGGTCCTGATGTCCCGCAAGATCTCCGTCCAGAGCGATTTTCAGATGAGGCAGCCGCTCCTATGCAGCGCCTGCGAACGCCGTTTCAGCGAGAACGGCGAGAATTACGTCGTCCCGCTCCTGAACAACGGCCGCAGCTTCCCGCTCCTCGATCGCCTCAAGCTGGCGTTGCCGTTATACACCACTGGAAGCAACACGGCATTCATTTGTCCTGCGGTGGGATTATCGGGCGACAAGATCGGTTATTTCGGGCTGAGCATCTTGTGGCGCGCGGCAGTGCGGCCCTGGCGCATGTTCGACGGTGGCGCGACATCCGTGCCCCTCGATCCGGTGCACCTGGAACTGGTACGGAGCTATCTCGCCGGGGAAACGGCTTCCCCGGACGAGGCCCTCATCGTGACCGCCACCGTGGCAACCGACTTTCTGTCGCAGAACACCTGCTTCGTTCCTAGCCGGGTAACGGATAATCCCGGAATCGTCTATAACCTGCTCACGAAGGGCCTGTACTACCGTTTCGTGTTCGGCGAGAATCACTCGCCGCAGATGCGCGCCATCTCCTGCATCGGGCCCGGACCTTGCCTGATCTTTCTCAACGATGCGAGCGAGAAGTCATGGGAACCCTGCGCCAGCATGATGGAAACCACCGTGCCCAAGGGCTCTCTCGCGACCGTGCACTCCTAGACCGCCAGTTCCCTCCGCCCAATCCTCAAGGGAAACTGGATTCATGAGAGCCGCCGACCTCGCTCGCTTGAATGAACCGTATCCGGACGGCCAGGAGCCGACAGAAACCGATGCAAGAGCAGCCCTCGGTGTCAACCTACCGCGCTGGTCATCGCTCGAAACCGAAATATTCAACGACTTTGTCGAACAGCAACCCTACGGGATCGGCTGGTGGGCGCCGGCCCCCGGCACCAGCCGTCGAATTCTAATCGCGGACCAACTATCATGCTGCTTGGCAAGCGTCGGAGGGAACATGATTGAGGCGGCGTTGCATTGGCTCGAATACCTCGACGCGTCGGACCGAGACAGCGCCCGCTTCGCACATGCCGTAAAGCTGCTTCCAGGCGGCCCGGTCATCGACCCGCCGCGTCCGCGCTGTACGTCCGAGCAATTCGCGCCAGACCTTGTGCGAATGCACCAGGCCGGCCTGATCCGTACAATCGCCTCCGCTCTCGATTGTCTCGCCGGCGTCATTACCGGTGTCGCTGCCTTGGCGCAGAGCATCCTGAAGGTCGATTTCAAGCAGGCCCGCACGGTGTTGGCAGGTATTGATGGCGCTGCCAGCGCTGGAGCGGCAGCCCAGGCGGACTTTGCCACACAGCTAGAGAACGCCATTACCGCAGCGGGTCCGCAGGGCTGGCTCGATTGGACGGTCGATTTTCGGAATATGCTCGTCCACCGCGGCCGTCGCATCGAACTCGGGCAGTATCTGCCGATGACGCCGATTCTGCTTGGACCGGACGGCAAGCCCGCACTCCGTGCTCGCCGCGTATCACACCTGCCCCGTGATCCGGGGCGGTCGGATATCGAGGTCTTCATTGACACACCATGGAACATGGTCCTTCATGAAGAAGAAGCCCGGACTCTTCAGGGAGTCATGAACAGCACCGTCCTCCTATTGGAACGTGCCGCTGTTCACCTGCTCAATCTCTGGCAGTGGCGGCGCGCTCATCCCAGCGATCTTTGCCAGCCCGCAGATCAGTGGAAGAACGGTCCATCGAAGGTATCGTCTGGTTTCAACGGATACGCACCCGGCTCGCTGACACTTTCACCCAGCATGGGAATGATGCATCCTATAACTTCACGGCGGTTTCGGGCCGCCGCGATTGATGACGCCTCACGGCCGCAATGGGCGACGTTTGAATGAGCCCATTGTTCACGGCCTTAGAGACTAACAGTGTTGACCTCATTGAGTAGTCACCGCATCACAAGTCAGCACGTATCTTTCAGGCGACTTCATCTTGCTGTATGCCGAAGGTCGGTGTGGTGGGCCAGCCCACGTACTCATAAGTCGTGTGTTGCATGGTGGGACTCAGGCCTTTGTTCGCGAGTCGTTCGTAGAACGTCATGTCGCCCAGGGATGGAAGATTGACGAGATAGCGACCAAACTGGACAGTCCACCCGCGATGCCACGCTGGGTTAAGAACCTTGAGGACTCGACGTATCGTGAGCGGAAACTCTTCTTGTGCGTCCGCGACGAAGGTCAACATTCGTCGCTCGTTGCAATCCCGGATCTGTGTGCGCACGATGTCCATAGCGGGGTCGAAGACAATTTTGTAGCCCTCCATCGCGACCAAGGCTAGGTAGCCCGCACGCAACCAGCTAATGCGGGCCCCAAGTTCCGAGTACCTTTCATGCTCCACAGTCAATGAGGCGCCAGCACGTCCGAGGCGCTGCAGTGCCTCGCTCGTTCCAGGTTTGTTGAGCTCCTTGGGAATCGTGAGCGAGTACGATCCGTTCTTCGCATGGAGCTGACCGTTGACCGTGATTCCACCGATGGATGCCTTGACGCGATGCGGACGAACAGCCCTGCCCTCCATTGCCCGACGGACATCCTCCTTGGTCTTCGCTGCCGCGTCCAGCTTCGTACCCGCCGTGTTGTTGCAGATTGTGCACGTCAGGAGGAGTTCGCTACCCCCAACGCTTTGCGGCGGCACGTGCTCTACAGAAAGCTGACCGTCATCGAGCGCCTCGACCGTGAACGGGTTCTGGCAGATCGGACACACGTACGTCGGGACGACGGAGACGCCAGGGCACGCATGAACGTATGCGCTAGCCCCCAGATCGAACCACTCGCGTTTCTTCAATTGTGCAGCCATCGCACCCTATCCCGATTATCCCAAAGAACAAAATGGCATGCATTTGTTTCGTTCCTGCCCGACAGCAACCAAATCGTGGGTTGGGCGGTGTAGAGGGACAAATCCGCTCCTGGCGATTGCTGCCTGAAGCGTCCCGTCCCGCCCGGCGACTCCGAGCACCCCCTTAGCGGGAAATCGAGACTCGAAATACGGCGCGTCAATCACGATGCACTCGCCTGCGGTCTTTTCCCGCAACGCGGCATATGATCGCGCAGTTCGCGGGCGCTAAACGTGTGCCTACAAAACGGACAAGGCTTCGACACCCGCGGACGTCCGCCCAAGCGCCCGGCCACCCGGCTATGCGCTGCCTTTATCCATTTGTCGGAAATCACCTTCTGACAATGTGGGCACCGCTCGGAATTCGTCGATTTGGAGTCGTTCTGGTGTGCCCTGGCGCGTCCTCGCGCCATCAAGCTCTAACCACGCAATAAAACAGCAACGCCATTCCGAGGATGAAGAACAGCAAGAAGCGCGCAAAGAAGCGCGGTCCCATCATTGCAGCGATCAGAAACAAAAACCTCATGGCTCAGTACCTCGACTTCCGACTCCACTCTATCACAAACCTAGGGTTTGTGTGCAGATGCTCGCCAACTGAGCAGACACTTCAGTGCAGACAGTGCGCGCCGATCCATAAGCCGGAGCCGAAGAGCATCATTCCGGCGATTAACCCGGCGGCACCCCACCGAACCACGGCGGGTTTGCTATTTGCTCGGTGGACGTTTACTACGATCTCATTTGCTTTCAGTCGGGCATCTTCAATGTCGCGCTGCATCTCTCGGCGAAGTTCCGCCGCGGCCTCTTTCACCTGTTGCGCCAGGATCTTTCCGGCGCGCGCTTCAGTCTTCTGTACCGCGTCCGTGAACTCCGCGATACCGGAATGCACCTCTTCGGTGAGTCGGCGGGCGATCTCTTCAAGTGCCAATTCGTTCAAGGTCACCAGGGCGAACGCTGGGTCCCACGATTCGACTCGAATGCCGTTGCGCGCCGCAACCTCGCCAATTAGTCGTTTCACGTCCAGCATGGGCGTGCGCTCAGATCAATTGAAGCCCGTCGATCTGCTCATACCAGTCGCGCTCGATCATCCGCAGGCGCTGCTTTGTCATGATCGAAAACGGACCGTCTTTGATGGCTTCCGCCAGCGTTAGTTTCCGCGAGATCACATCTTCAAGATCCCGGCCGAAGGTGTCCTGGTTCAGTTTTTTCAGGTGTATGCTGCCTCGAACTTTGGATGCACTCTCCTGAAATGCACTCATCTCTTCGAAGCGTTTGCCACCCTGCTCAATGCGCCCGAAGTACTCGTTCAGCCAAACAACGATATTCCGCTCGGAGGCGCTGTCCGCGAGGCTCTTAAAGCCGAAGAGCGTATCGACCAGCGCCTGCCCGCCGGTGATGACGGTGTGAACGTATAAGCGCTTGCCCGCGTTCGTCAGAACATCGAGAACGTTGTTTTCGAGGAAGTAGTTCCAGAGCGGGATGAATGTGGCCGCCCCGTTGTCCACGACGAACGTCGCGTCCTCCGTGAGCAAGCGCTCCATCAAAGTGTCGAAACCGCGATGATCGATCATCCCGTTCCGGAGTAGTTCGAGGCGGCTGACACCTAGCGCCTTGTACTGGAACATCGTGCTGTTGACCGGGTCCGTATCGATGCAACGGATCTCTCGCCCACGCTCGCGAAAATACTGTGCCAGAATACTTGCGACGAGCGACTTTCCAACTCCACCTTTCCCTTGGAGCGACAGATGAATGGAATTCGTGCCGTGCCGGGCATTGGTTCCATTGCTGTCAGATATTGATAATTGCGCGGCGTTGTCTACCGCCAGTACGGTTTTGGCCATGCGGGTCTGATGTACTCCTCTCTAGCGGCACCGATCGGTCGCCGCCAGTGCTTTTTTGATCGTTCGTTCCACATAGTCTTGTTGCCTTCGATCACATCCCTTATGGCTGAGATCGCGCGATCGAATCGCAGCCTCAACCTCGGCCTCGCTCCGGCCATGCGCGAGCGCGTAAATCGCGTATGCCAGGTCAACCCGCGTGCCGTCGCCGCCATATCTCTGGTCACCGCGAAACGCATCTATCGATTTCATGTCTCTTGTCGGCGCAGACCAAACGGATGCGCGGCTCGCCCTCCGTTCAGCGTCTTCGCGGCGTCGGGCTTCAATTCTTGCGCGGATGTCCTTAAGAAATCGCGGCGCTTCTGAATAGACCTCGCCGCTAGCCTCGACCAGCTTCACGAAAGGATGCAGGCCAGTGACCAGGTCGCGATATTTGGCCTTTCGATTTGTAAATCCAGAAAGCCTGCCGTAGTGCCGCCAGTCCGCGGCTCCAGTGTCGCCGCCAAATCGTTCCGCGAGCGAACGCGCTGCCGAGGTGCCCATCAGCTTGTCAAGTCTTTCCGGGTGTTTCAGCCAGGCTTGGAAATTGCCGGGCGAGGTCTCGACCACTAGGGCCGGCGCAAACCCGGCAACTCTCATTTCCCGGATGGCGTCCAGTGTCAGGTCATCAATCAGGCTCAGGTGATGCTCACCGTGGGGCCTGACGTAAACGTTGCGGCCATCACGGTTCTCATGGCGCAACCACGGAACCGATTTCAGCAGCGAGCCCGCATCCCACACGCGCGGAACCATGATTGCTTCGCGTTCCTTGGCGTCGGGTTTGAAGAGGCCGACCTCGAACACTTCGGCGGCCATCGCCTCGATCTGGCGTTGAACCGCGTCAACAGTCCTATTCCATCCCGGCATCCTGATCACAGCCCCTAAGTACTAAGGGACTGCCAGGAGGCTTTCGGGACGGCAGCGGGAAAAATTCTTGGCGATGTTCTATTCGGCTGATGCGACCGGCTTTCGCGTGCGTGCGTTCTTGAACGCTTCCAGGTACTCGGCGTAGCAGGGAGAGCAGTGGGTTACGTGCTTCCAGTGTAGATCGTCCTCAATGGTGTCGTCGAACTGTGCAGCACGCCGCGCGAGGGCGTGAATGCCATCACCGTCCAGGCATCCGCGCCGCTCAGGATTCGGGTAGCCGTCAAGGATTCCTTGCTGGACATCGCCTTGCAGGCGTCTCCATTTTTCCTCAGGCGTCTCTTGTTTCATCCTCGCCGAACATTATAAGTGTGTTCGGCTCAAAGCGCCAGAAGAATTCTAGTTCTCGCCTGTTTTCTTCAGCCAACGGTAGAAACGGCGCTTGACACGTTCCGGCTCCTCGCCGAGCCTCTGTGCAATCTCCGGCCAGTTGTGCCCTCGACGCAGCATCTGGTAAACGAGCCGAAGCTGAACACGTCCCTGCCCATCCAGCCGCTCCTCAACTGCGTCTAGCATAATCTGCTGCTCGAAAAGCTCGGGGTACTTTCTCGGATCAGCCAGGGTTTGGTCCCGGATCTTCTCGTCGAGGCCATCGAGAGCCAAGTACAGCTTCGGATGTTTTCGCTTCCTCCAATCGCCCACGTTCAGTTCGACTCCTAATGACAGCGCCTTCTTAAGAACCCGGCGAGACGGAGAACAGCCCAGCGAATTGCCATACCGCGCCCATAGTCTATGGACGCTTTCTTCGGTCAGTTGGGATGCACACCAAGCATCTCCAAGTGTGAAGCGCGCGATGTTTACAAGCTGCTGTCGAACGGGTGCGACGCCGAGGGAAAACCAGTCGGGGTTGATGGCTTGCCCGTGGCGGTCGTAGGCGGCGATGCAGATTGGGACGGTCTGTTTACGGACCCGCTCCGGCAGATCGTCATAGTCCTGCGGAATAACAACAAAAAGTCCCATACCTCTAAAAACAACCCTTCTGGGACCCTCCGAAAACGAGCCGGAAAGTTTTTTTCGACCACGCGTCCCGAACTGCTTTCGGCAGTCCCTTAGTACTTAGAGGGGCAAGTTGGACGCGGAAGCAACAATGCAGGAAATATAGCACAGTTGGAGGAAATTTCAAGTGGGAAATGTGGCGGTCATTCATGACGAACATCGTCATCGATTAGAAACAAAACTGAAACGCGAGCTCGGCGATCAAGTGCTCGGGCTGCTCAATGATGACCGCACGGAGGACGTGGTTCTCAATCCTGATTCTTCCCTGTGGTGGAAGCGTATGGGCGAAGGATTCACGCGGGTGGGCGAGATTCCATCGGCGCAAGCTTCGAGCGCGCTGAGCACGATTGCGGCCTGGCGCGGCACTGTCTTAAACCATGAGCATCCGATCCTCGAAACAGAGCTTCCCATTGACGGGAGCCGGTTCGAAGGCATCGTTTCTCCGGTTGCGCGGCAGCCGGTGTTCGCGATTCGGCTGCGGCCACGCCGGATCTTCCGGCTCGATGAATACGAAGTGGACGGGATTCTGACAGAGCGGGACGATCCGCTGAACCACGTCCGGCGGCACGATGACTTTCTCAATTCGATCCGGGGCCTGAGGCACGGCGACATTATCCGCGCCGCTGTGCGTGCGAAAAAGAACATTGTCGTCGTCGGCTCGACCGGCAGCGGCAAGACGACATTTGTTAACGCGTGCTTGGATGCGTTGGCGACGCTGGCTCCGCATGACCGCGTGATTTCCATCGAAGACACGACGGAGTTGCAATGCGCGGTCAAGAATTATCTCGATCTGCGCGCGGTTGGGAATGTCACCATGCTCGATTGCTTGCGCGCATGTATGCGGTTGAAACCCACGCGCATCGTGGTGGGGGAAGTGCGCGGCGCGGAGGCGCACACACTCCTTAAGGCATGGAACACCGGCCATCCGGGCGGTTTAGCGACCGTGCACGCCAACGATGCGTTGAGCGGATTGATTCGTCTCGAAAGCCTGGTGGCTGAGGCGACCAGCGCGCCACAACAGACGCTGATAGCTGAGGCAGTTGACCTGGTCATCTTCGTCGATGAAGAACCGCAGCTCGCCGCCGGGCGCAAGGTCAGGGAGGTTTTGCTCGTAACCGGGTACTCCGATGGGAAATACACGGTCGAGCACGTTTAGGCAAGGAAGAAGACAACTTCAAGGAGCTTTTCAAAAATGCAGCGAATCGGAAATCGAAACCAGTCGAGCTTGATCATCAGGCTCGCCACTCTGTTTACGTGCGCATGGGCGTTCAGTGTGCGCCTCCATGCCGCGGCAGCAGGCAATCTCCCCTGGGAGCGTCCCATGCAGACGATCGCGACATCGCTCACCGGACCGGTCGCCTATGCCGTCGGCCTGATCGGAATCGCAATAGCTGGCGGCACCATGTTGTGGGGCGGCGAGCTAACGGAATTTGGCCGCCGCGCTTGCATGATCGGCTTGGTCGTGTCGGTCCTGGTGTTCGCAGCTCCGATGCTGGCGAGTGCCTTTGGCGTCAACGCCGCGGTGGTATAGGGCCATGGCTACCGACCGACCGCGAGAAATCGTGATCCATCAATCAGCAAATCGCCCCAACCAGCTTCTTGGCGGCGATCGCGAACTTGTTCTCGTGACGATTCTCGTTTCAGTCAGCCTCGCGTTTAGCCTGGCCACATTTTGGGGATTCGCCGTGGCCTTCGCGTTTTGGATTGCGGCTATCGCTGTCCTGCAACGGATGGGGAAGGCCGATCCGATGCTGCGACAAGTCTACATGCGGCACATACGATATCGACCGTTCTATCCGTCGAAGAGCGGAATGTTCAGCCTGTGTGTGCCGCATGGTTCCAGGTGGAGGTGAAAATAATTCATGCAGCGAAACGAACATCGAAGAAATCCGCGTGGCCTTGCCGATCTTCTGCTGGCATACGCTCTGATCGACGACGGCATTCTCCTGCAGCAGGATGGTTCGCTGTTGGCCGGCTGGTCCTATCGTGGTCCCGATATGATGTCCGCCGCCGCAGCCGAAATGGATGCATTGAGCGCACGCCTGAATCACGTGCTCCGGCTCGGCTCCGGATGGATGGTTCAATGTGACGCGATCCGCTCCCACGCTCCCGGCTATCCCGATCACGGTGCGTTCCCGGACCCCGTGAGCCGCGTAATCGACGATGAACGCCGCCAGCAGTTCATGGACGAGGGTGCCCACTTTGAGAGCGAATACTTTCTTACATTGACGTACCTGCCTCCGCCCGAGGTTGAAGAACGCGCAAAAGGCTGGTTATTTGAAGGGCGAGGAGCATACGACAGCAAGAAGACGGCGGCGCGACACCTGGAGCGGTTTCGCATTAAGGTGGACATGTTCGAGAACGTCTTCGGCCAACTCTTCCAGACCGAGCGTCTCAAGCGGGTTATGGTAACGGACGACTACGGCAGCGACCACACCCATGATCGACTGCTGCGGTATCTGCGCCGGTGCATCAACGGCACCGACCATCCGTTTGCACTGCCAGAGATACCCTGCTACCTGAACGAGATTCTCGCGTGCGAAGACTTCTGCGGCGGGATCGAACCGCGCATCGGGCGGAAGCACATTCGAGTGATCGCGTTGGATGGGTTCCCGCGAATGAGTTCTCCAGGCATCCTCCGTGAACTGGATCAACTGCCCATCGAGTATCGCTGGAACACGCGCGCACTGTTGATCGACCCGGAAGAGGCGCGCGGAATGCTCGACAAGCATCGGAAGAAGTGGCGCTCGAAGATTCGCGGTTGGAAGGATCAAATCCTCAAAACGCAGAGTGGCGCTGTTGACCTCCATGCTCAAGAAATGGCCGCCGATGCAGAGGGAGCCATGAGCGTGGCCGCGGCCGGCGACGTGCAGTTCTGCCAATACAGCGCGAATATCATTTGTCTCGATGAAGACGCGGATCGCCTGTACGAGAGCACGCGCCTGGTCATGAAGACCGTCCAGAACCTCGGCTTCTCGTGCCGTATCGAAGACATCAACGCAGTCGAGGCGTGGCGCGGTTCGCTTCCTGGGGACGGCTATTGCAATGTACGCCGCGTGCTGCTCCACACGTTGAATTTGGCCGACATGATGCCGATCACTTCCGTCTGGGCAGGCCTTCGCGAGAATCCGAGCGCGCTGATGCCCAAGAAGAGCCCGGCGCTTCTGTACGCAGCAACGAGCGGTGCAACTCCGTTCCGGTTCAATCTCCACGTTTCGGACTTGGGGCACACTTTGGTCGTCGGCCCGTCCGGTGCCGGCAAATCCACGGCACTCGGTCTGATCGCCGCGCAGTGGTTTCGTTATCCGCGCGCGCAGGTGTTCGCCTTCGATCGCGGTTACTCGATCTGGATGCTCACCGAAGCGATGGGCGGCGAGTTCTATGATCTTGCCGGACCCAACTCCGAATTGGCATTTTGCCCCCTCCGCGACATCGATGATGATGCTGCCGTTGCCTGGGCGGTGGGATGGATTGAGGTACTGTGCGAACTCAATGGGTTGCGATTCGCGCCCAAGCATCGAAATGCCGTAGCGGAAGCCGTCATGCAGCTTCGGCTCTCGCCGACCCGAACCCTTACGGAACTGTCGGCGAATGTGCAGGATATGGAAATCCGCGATGCGCTCCAGCATTTCACGGTCATGGGTCCATTGGGGCCGCTGCTCGACGCCGAGACCGATAGCCTGGGTGAGGCCCGGATGCTGGCGTTCGAGACGGAGAATCTCTTGCAACTCGACGACAAGGCCGTGATTCCGGTCCTGCTATACCTTTTCCGCCGGATTGAGCAGCGCCTCGATGGATCGCCGACATTGATTCTCTTGGACGAGGCCTGGTCATACCTGCAACACGAACTGTTCCGTGATCGCCTGAAGGATTGGCTGAAGACGATGCGCCGCAAGAACGCGGTGGTCGTGATGGCGACGCAACAGATCAGCGATATCGCGAATTCACCGATCGCCGATGTTGTGCTCGAAAATTGCCCGACGAAGATCCTGCTGCCAAATGCGGAATCGAAAAATCCCGGCTCTCGCGAATTTTACAATCGCGTCGGCCTGAACGAGCGGGAGTTGGAGATCCTCCAGGTAAGCATCCCGAAGCAGCACTATTACGTGGTCAGCACGCTTGGCCGCCGTCTCGTCAATCTCGGAATCGGCAAAGTCGCTTTGTCGTGGGTGGGTGTCAACGGTCGGGAGGAGCGCCAGATCGTCGAGAGCGTCATGGAGCAATATCGGGAGTCCTGGCGCGCCGAGTGGCTGCGGCTCAAGGGATTACACCAGTGGGCGCAGTATTACGAATCTCTTGAAGAGATGGTCCCAACACAGAACGTGTACGAGGAGGAATTCCTATGCGCAAGAGCGTAATGATTTTGGTTCTGCTAGCGGTCGCCGCCCAGAGTCCGCAACGTGTCGAGGCCGGAGCATTCGCTACGGAAGTGACGCAACTTCTGAATCACGCACAACTCGTTCTCCAGTACATCCGACAAGGCGCGCAGCTCGCCAACGAACTGAATATGTATGCCGACATGCTGAAGAACACCAAGATGCTCTCGGCCCATACGTTCGGCGCGATTATGAATGACGTGAACGCGCTGGCTGCGATTGTTCAGGGCGGCCAGGCGCTTGCCTATTCTCTCGGCAACCTCGATCAACGATTCCGGCAGACGTACCCCGGCTACGGATACAATGCTGGCGCCTACTACACGCAATACCGCAATTGGTCGCAAACGTCGCTGGACACTACGCTCGGAACACTGCGCGCGGCCGGCTTACAGGGCCAGCAGCTTCAGAGCGAGCAAGCCGTCATCGCGTCCTTGCGGACTTCGCTGGCCGGGACAGACGGCCGTTTGGAGGCCCTGCACGCGCTCGGCGACATATCGGAACAGCAGGTTGAACAAATGATGAAACTGCGCGAACTGATGATGGCAGACATGTCTAGCAAGCAGGCATATCAAGCTGCCGTGATCCAACGACAAGCCGCAAGTGAAGCCGCCGCTGAACGGTTCTTCACGTACACTCCAAGCCAGAGCGACAACAAGGTTTATCATGCCGGTTGGAATTGAGCCGAAGCAATCCGGCACAATTTGAAGAGGAGGCGCGAACGATAATGATGGTCTCGAAGTATGAATTCAGACGTTTGAAGTGGCCTGTATTCGCGCTCGTGTTCGGTATCCTCGCACTGGCCGGGTGCACTCGTAAAGAGCCTCGGAGCGAAATTGTGGAACGAGCGCAGCGGGCGGGCGCTGGTGATCTGACTAACGCCTCGGCTTTTTCAATCGAAGACTGGATGCGCAAACACAGGGACGTGGCGGTGCAGCTTAACGCGATGTGCGCGCCAGTTCGCGAGAGGGCATCGCCGAACTGGGGCGACTCCACCGAGGGAAAGGTCTGCATGGCTGCCCGAAACGCGGCGATGAGCACCTACAAGTACCCGAGTGACGACAAAACTTACCACTCGGGAGCGAAGTGACGCCAGCACGCGGCTAACGGCTTAAAGGCAATCAAGATCATTTGGGCAAGACGAGAGGAGAAGTGTGTGTTGATGACGAGAACCAGCATATCCAAGTGGATTTCCCTGGCAGCGATACTCGCTCTTGCATGTATCTCAGCGTCGCCGCTCCTTGGCCAGCCACAGCCGAGCCAAATGTTGGATCAATACAGGAACCAGAGGATCACGTGGAGCGCGAATATCTGGCCATTCGCGAACACACTTTTTGGCATCTTAGCCACGATCGAATTCGCCTGGAGCGCCGCCGTCATGCTCCTCGAGAAGAACGATCTCCAATCATGGACATCTGCTCTCGTCCGCAAAATAATGTGGATCGGTGCATTCTACGCGCTCCTCCTGAACGGGCGTATTTGGATACCAGCCATTATCGACAGCTTTGAGCGCATTGGACAAACGGCATCGGGCTTCAACGGAATTTAACCAAGCTCCGTTTTCGCACAAGGCATACACATCGCCGGTGCACTGATGGACGGAGCCAGCACGTCGGCGTTCTTTACAAATACCGGGGCCTGCCTATCCTTAATCCTCGCGGCTGCATTGATTGTTCTCGCGTTCACGGGGATCACGATTCAGTTCGTTGTGGCCATGGTGGAGAGCTACATCGTTGTCGCTGCTGGATTCATCTTCCTTGGATTCGGAGGATCGAGGTGGACGGCACCGTATACGGAGCGTTATATCGGCCTAGCTGTCTCAGTCGGCGTGAAGATCATGATGATTTATCTTCTGATCGGAACCGGAATGGATGTCGCGTTGACCTGGGTTGACGATGCCCAAAAGGTCGCTGCCTCCCCCTCACCCGCAATGGGAGCGTTCGGAATTATGGGGTCCGCGTTGATCTTCTTGATGCTCTGTTGGCAGATTCCGAAGCTCTTCGCTGCGGTGCTAGGTGGCTCGCCAGCTCTGACCGGCGGAGATTTGATCGCGACGGGAACGACGTTGGTAGCCGGTACCGCGGCAGTCGCTTCTCTCGGTGCTGGGGCTGTTGCCGCCGCTGCGGGCGGCGCTGCTGCGGTGTCCGGCGCGGCGGGTGCTGGTGGCGGCGCGGCTGGAAGTGGCGGCGCAGGTAGTGCAGCCGGTGTCGGAAGCGGTGTTGGTGCCGCGGGAAGGGCCGGTGGCGGGTCCGTTCCGCCGCCGTCAAGCCCGTCGCCGGGACCTTCGTCGAACGGCGGGCCAAGGCAACCAAGTCCCCCAACTGGCGGGTCTTCAAACAGTTCGATACCGGTCAGCAACGGAAGTGGTTCCTCCAATGGAAGTGGCGGCCATCAATCAGCCAGCAACGGTGCGCCCAGCTCAAGTAGCAACGGGATCGCGCATTCTGCATCGCCACCGGTTCGGACTGCTTTATCTTCTGTTGGCGGCGATAGCTTGGCAGGCTCGGGATTTGAAGGCGAGCGGCCCGCAGCAGGTTTCACAGCAACATCGGTTCCAGTTGGAAACCGCGCGGTTGGTCAATCGCGAGCTGGAACGGCTCCGGCGAATACGCGCTTCAATGCGGAGAGCGATCAGGGGACCAACTCTTCTGAGACTTCCGGCGGTTCGGAGATGCCTTCCGGTGGCAGTCCGGTGTCCGACGTTCAGTCGGTCGGCTCTGCTTCCTCTGGAAATTCACGCCCGGCGCCTGAAGGCAGACTTTCATCTGGCGCGCGGCGAGCGCAGAGGACGTTTTCCAGTGCCGCAGATCGTTTGAGAAGCGTGCGACGGCAATGGGGCGGCTTGCCAAGTGATGCGGCACCCCATACACCACCACCGCGGATGCCGATCGATCACGGCGAATGAGGTTATTCAGGGAGGGATTAATTCATGGGATTTGCTTTGCGGCTGAACAGGGGCGCGGCATCAGCTAAGCCGAACACTGTTGAACTTCACAACCCCTACTTGGCGGCACGACGCGAGTGGGACGAACGCTATGGCGAATTCATTACGCGGGCGAGAAACTGGCGCACCATCGCGGTGATCTCCGCCATGGTCTCGCTGGTCGCTACGGGCGGAATGCTCTGGCAGGTTGCACGTTCAAGAGTCATTCCGTTCGTAGTTCTGGTGGATAGCCTCGGCCGCCCGATCGCATCCGGCTTGGCTGAGCAAGCGTCGGTTGGCGATGATCGCCTCCGTCGCGCCGTCATCCAGGACTGGATCGAAAACGTCCGCATGGTGACGACGGATAGCATCGCCCAGCGGCGCGCAATCGATCACGTTTACGCCTACATCGCGAGCGGGACGAACGCACAGGCGTTCATCAGCGATTTCTATCGGAATGACCCTCCATTCAAGCGAGCGCAGACGGGCACCGTCTCTGTCGAGGTCAAGTCGGTCCTGCCAACGAGTGAACGAACATTCGAGGTCGACTGGATTGAAACGAGCCGCGACCTATTTGGCAGCCTCAAGTCCACGGACCACTGGAAGGGATCATTCACGATTGCGCTCAATGCGCCCACTGAAGAGCGCCAGGCGCGAATCAATCCACTCGGCTTGTACGTGACGGCAGCGAGTTGGGCCAAGGTTTTGTAGCTCGGACCGAAGGAGAACAACATGTATCGACAAATCCATTCCGGGGCGCTGGCGCTTACTGCCTTCGTATCATTACTGTGCGCACAGTCCCCAAAGTCGCCCGCGAACTCGTCGCCTGTGCAAGTGAAGCGTGTTCCAGCAGGGCAAACGCCGCCTTCGAAGCAAACGCAAACGGACCCAGTAATCCAGAACTATGACTTCGGCGGGCAGTTCCGGGTTCTTCAGGACCCGACAGCCATGGACCCCTCCAAAGCTGCAGGCCCGTCCGGCGGCGCTCCAGAGACCGACGGAAAAGCTCCAAAGGGATTTCAGCCACGGACGGATGTGCCTCTGAATCCTACGGCGCTGGAGGCCGTTCGCATGAGTGAAACGTGGCGGGGAGGTCAAAACGTACCTGCTGCTGGACCTGACGGTCGTGTCCTGTTTGCATACGGCGCTGGCTTACCAATTGTCGTGTGCGCTCCGCTCCGCGTCTGCATGATCGAATTGCAATCGGGAGAGAGGATCACGGGCGAGCCGCAGATCGGTGATTCAGTCCGCTGGAACATTTCGCCAGCGATGTACGGGCAGGGAGAACAGACCACGTCCGTCATTATCTTGAAACCTCAGGAACCGGGCCTGGACACAAATCTATTAATCACCACGGATCGTCGAGCCTACTATCTCCGTTTGGTTTCGAAGCCGCAGGACTACGTTGCGCGCGTCGCATTCAGCTACCCGGAAGAAGACAACAGCCAAAAATGGCAGCAGCATGTTCTGGAACAGCGGGCGCTCGCCCAGGAGAACAACCGAAAGGCGCAGTTGACGCCGGCAATGATTACGGCGGACAAGCTGAACTTCAACTACAAAGTTAGCGGAGCTAATGAGGAACTCCGGCCTGTTCGCGTGTTCGATGACGGATCAAAAACCTACATCCAAATGCGCTCCGATGTCCAGAACCGCGAAGCGCCCGTGCTGGTAGTCATGGGGTCTGACGGAAAGGGCGAGATGACGAACTATCGCGTTCAGCAACAGACCTACATCGTAGATCGACTCTTCGATCGCGCCCAACTGATTCTCGGGGCCGGAAAGAAAGCCCAGAAAGTGGAGATCAGCCGTGAACAACGCACCAAAGGATAATCTCGAAACCGGCAATCAGGACGTGAAGCCCATCGACTCGCCCGCTGGAATCGATCTGCACCCGAGACCGAAGACTTCCGCACGTGTCAGCAGGCGTGCTGGGTTGGCGGTTGGTACGGTGGCAATCGCACTCCTCTCGGCTTTTGCGTATGGTGGATACCGCCGTCAAATTCGCGCCCAGGCGGCTGCCCATGACGCCGGTCTACCGACTGCGGTCAGCCCAGCCACAGCATCGGCTAACGAAGTCTTGAAGGACTATCCCTTGCGCGATGCTTCGGTCGTCGCGAGTGATCCGAACCAATTACAGGCGCCGGATTCCGTACGAGCCGGCCAGCCGCAGCCCAGTGCTCAAAATTGCGGATTCGATCCGCACTCCGGGCAACCCTACCGATTCAATCCTGAAACTGGACAACCCTGCGCCTTTTCTATTCAGGACCGCGTCGTCGTGCGGCAGCCTCCTCCTTACCCCCGTGCTCAGACTGCCAGCTCGGTGCCCGAGCCGTCGCCCGAGGAGCGCCGACTCGCTGCTGCGTATCAGCGCGAGCAGGAGGCCATGCTCGCGCCCACTGCCATTCGATCTGGCGGCGGAATGTCCTCACTCACCTCTTATGCGGGATTCGGTGCGGCTCCGTCCGCACCCAATGATCTCGCTCAGGTCGCCGCGCTGACTCAAGCTCTCGGCGGTGGCCGCGGTACGGCAGGTTCACCGGCGGTGCCTGCGTTTCCGACAGCGGGCAATGCGAACGATCCCGACTATGAAAGCCAAAATATGCAGACCGCCAAAGCAGCATTCCTGGCCTCTGCACAACAGCGCAAGACGGACGATTACTTGCCCTCCACGCGAACGGCGCCGTTCAGCTCCTACGAGATCAAGGCTGGATGGGAAATTCCGGCCGTCCTCGAACAAAGTTTGAATTCTGACCTCCCCGGCGAAATCAAAGCGCTGGTTACCTCAAACGTATTCGACACCGCAACAGGACGGTACCTGCTCATTCCCCAAGGCTCGCGGCTGGTTGGAAAATACGATTCCCGCGTTTCATATGGGCAGGATGGCCTCCAGGTCGCCTGGGACAGAATCATTTTCCCGGACGCATCGTCAGTGGACATCAATGGAATGGTGGGACTCGACTCGCATGGAAATGCCGGGCTCCGTTATGATGTCGATCATCACTACAAGCGCCTCTTCGGGTTCGCCGCCTTGACGAGCGCGTTCTCCGCCGCGTTTGATCTCTCGCAGCGGAACATTCAAAGCGCGCTCACATATCCGACCATTGGCGATACCGCGTCGGCTTCCGTTGGCCGCGAAATGAGCCAAACGGGCGCCCAGATCACACGGCGCAATCTCAACGTTCAGCCCACGATAAAGGTGCCCGTCGGCTACAAATTCACTGTTCGCGTTAATCGGGACATTCTCTTCGACGCTCCATACGCGCCGATTCAGGCAAACCCTCTGCCGATCGAGCCGCCAGGCCAACTCAGGCGGAGGAGCGGCGTGTCGAGCTTCAACAATGTTCCGAACGACTGAACATCGACGGATTGGAATGTGAAAGGGCGAAAGGTGCGGCTTTTTCTGCGCTTAACATCGGATGTCAACGAGCGGCTGCGGTTCATGATGCGGCACCGTGGAGACCTCTCCCGATACGTCGATACGGCCCTTACTTCGACGGATCTCGGCACGGTCGAGCTTGAAGCAGTGATTCCGGGCAGGAGCGCCCCGGCTTTGACCGCAGTGATCTCCGGCAGAGCCAACGCACGCGTCCGATCCGCCGCCAAGCAGAGGGGCTGCACCGTGACGACTCTTGCGAACAGCGCTCTGCGGAAATGGCTGGAAGGTGAAAATGCCTGAGAAAGCCGATCGCCCAGCTCGCGTACGCCTGGTCGGCCTTTGGGCCAGCATCGTGGCGGTCGTCGCCGTGAGCGTGACCGTTGTCGCGGACAACCATCGCGCTGGGTTTGGCCGCGTTGTCCCGCGAGAAGAGCAGTTGGTCCTTTTGCTGATCGCCCTGCTGCTCTTCGTTATCCAAGTGATTGCCTACCTGATCTCCCGCACCAGGCGACGATCAACGCGCGCAACGGCCCGGACTCCATCCGCTACGCCGAGCGCGAAAATTCGATCTTGACGAAGTCTATGAGTTCTGAAATCATGCACCGGATCATTGAAACGATCGAAGAGGAAGTGAGTTCTCGGCCCTCACCGATTGAATTCGAAATGGCGTACCAAGCTCGTGTCGCGATCGACCGGATCAGGTTCGCCATCAAGCACACCGAGCAGTTCTGTGCGAAATCCGATCCGGCTCGGGAAGTTGGGTTGCAGTTGCTTGATGCCCTGCAACGGCTCGAAACCGTTGACCGGCGCTTCCAACAGAGATCCCGAATTCACGGCACCGGTCTTGAGAGCACGCGCGGGTACTCGGCTGTTAATGGCAATGGGGAAGCCCACGTACGAACCGATGCCCGTCGAGATGCGGGATCAGATTAAATTGCGGTGACACGTTGGAGTCCAGGAGTCGGGACATGGGAAGTTGCGCTTTTGAGAAACATTATCGGGTCAAAGAGCTCGCCGGGCTTTGGGGATTGTCGCCGAAAACCGTCAGCAGGATATTCGCTGACGAAGCAGGTGTGATTCGGGTAGCCAACGACGGGACAAGGAAGCGAAAGTATGCCACCATCTCAATCCCAGAGAGTGTGGCTTCCCGCGTCCATGAAAAGCTCGGCAATGTGATAGGGCCTGAGATCATGCAAGAGACCAGACCAGTACGAATCATTCGACTGGCCGAACTCCCCGCTACCTCGCAGACCGGCCGGCGCTCGGTTATTCGGGCTAAAATCTGACGGACGTCGCAGGTCCGGTCCGGTTTCGACGTTTGCGAACCCTTAGAAGGTTGCCGGCGGCAGCCCGCTCCAGGTTGAAAAGGGCAACCTGCCTTGGGCGCGTGGAAGCTCCGTCCATCGGCTCCATTCCGTTTCACCGCCTTTCAGTCTTTCCAACAACTTGAGGAATCTGCTCTTCGCTCGACGTAACCCGAGTCGCCTCAGCAGATTGGGCTTTGGCACAGGTTTGACACAGTTCACCACGCGCTCAGAGCCACCCAGCCTGACTCAGACAAGTGGCGAGCGGCCCGTTTGCTCATGTGTCTCATAACGGTCATGGTGGACTCGATCAACTGGGCAGGTCACGATCGTGGACGAAGTGTTCATGCACTAGGTTGAGCAGTGGCAGGACCGGCTGCTGATGCAGATCGAGGAGGCGCAGCGTGAGGTGGACAAGCACCCTCGGCCGGTCGAGGAGAACGCGATCAGGCCGCGCGATGGCCGCCCACGTTTACGTCGACGGCGGCGGATACAGCGACGAGGTGGGGATTGGCCTCACCGGCGCGGACGAAGCCGAGTCGCACGGGAACATGAGCAGAACTCGAACGCCGCGACGTGGGAGCAGAGCGCATGGGAGCGGATCGATACCGTAGAACCCGCAAGGACGAGCTGGCGCAGGTCACTGCGATCCTTGATAGAGCCGCGAATGAGAAGATGCTGCGCGAGCACCTCGAGGTCGAAGCCATGATATTCGACATGCCCGGCGGCGACACCAGCAACCCGGCCGAAAAATTCCTCACCGATCAGAAAGCCCTCGAAGCGAAGCGCCAGGAGTTCACAAAGGAGTTGTAGAAAGGAAGCCGCGATCAAGGAACCCGACGACAAGCTTGCAAAGTTACGGCTCACAAGCGCACCCACCACAAGAAGCTCCGACTTGAGCAAAAACCTGAAGCAACGCCTGGTTCCCATAGGCATCTCGTAGCGGTCCGCTGATCTCGCCGGACAACCCCCAGGCGAAGGAGTTGCTTTTGCGATAATTGAGATAACAAACATTTTCGGTTGGCGATGTTTGTCAGTCCGACATTTTGTTATGGGCCTCAGACCATTGGAGCACTATGCCGGTACAAGCTCATTTCGGGCAGATTCTGGCGGGGAAAGATATTTTTCTCTGCCATACCGGTGCCGACAAGGCCTGGGTTGAACAGCTCGCCGAGCGGATCGAGAATGTTCCTTTCGAGGACAGGCATCTTGGCGTCGTATTCGACAAATGGGATTTCGTTAAGGGTAAGAACGTTGTCCTTGAGATAGACGATCACATAGACAAATGCCGCTTTATCGGGCTTGTCATCAGCAAGGCCATGCTGGAGGCGGAATGGCCGACCATGGAGCGGACCATCGCTGTCTGGTCCGATCCTTCCGGCCGTGCGGGTCGCGTCATTCCTATCCTGCTTGAGAATGTCGATCTTCCTCCGAGCCTCAGAATTCGAAACTGGATCGATTTTCGCGATCCGAACCGCTACGAGGAGGCCTTTCTCGAGCTGATTTCCACGCTGAGGGGCGAACCGGTCCGCCGCGGGCGAGGTGGTCTGCGCCCCGTCGTGCCCGTGACATCCTACGCACCGGCACCAGTCGTCATCACCGGATCGAACGGCCCGGACGTCATTGTGGAACAACTGATCAGCAATCTTCTTCCCGTCGTGGAATTGCCAACCGTTGTCCAGAGGGCCGAGACTACGATGCGCAAGAAGAAGGACATCGCCCGGCATACGGAGAGGAAGGACGTGCCGCCCTTCATCCTCCGGGAGAAACTGCTCTTCACGTTCTCCAACCTGCATGACATCGAAAACCCCCTGGAGGCGGCCATTGATTCCAAGACTCTGCGCGACGAAGACTTCGCGCCCTGGTTCGGCGACGAGGACCGGAGCCGATGGGCGATGGAACTCCTCAATCTGTGCCTGAAAGATCATTGCTGGAAACGGCGTTTGCGGTTCGACGCGAAAGGGCAACGATTCTTCTTCCTGCCCCTGAGGGGAGACGATCCCGAGAAGACCATCTTCTGGAAAATAGCCGGGACACTTCACGGCCGAAAGGTGACGACACGGCACTACGCATTTTTCAAGGGGGAGGACGGAACACCACAAAAACAGGAATTCGGCTGGAGGCACCAGGCCCTGCGCGCAAGCTTCCTGCATTTGCCGAATGGGCTGTTTCTGAAGCTCTCGCCGACGTACATGCTGACGAAAGAGGATGGCAAGACTCCGCGCGGCGGATCGCACGTCGGCCCGATCCTCTCACAGTGGCTGAATCAGGAAAGAAACGGCCAGGTCTTGCGCTCCCTGCGATTCTGGTCCCTCGTGTTGACGCGCGGCGATCGGAAGGAACTGAGAATCAACACCGGCCACGAGGCGATCGCGGTGAGCACGACACCGGCCAATGGCGCGCTCGGTTTCGGCATCGGCGGCGACACGATCGACTATGACCGGCTGATGAATGCCGAATACCAGGACGACCTCGCCATCCCCGACCTTCAGTCCGTTGCTCCCGAACAGTACACGCTTGGATTCGAAGCGATGGAGGGAACGCACTAGCGTATGGCGCGCAATTACGCCCGGCGTGCACCGCGCAACGCCTCCAAGCAACGGGTCCCGCGTTCAATGGAAGTCCGCTCGATGCAGGATCTCCTGGTGGGCGCGCGATCCGAGATGGCCTTCAGCCTGGTCCCCGAACCGGCGCTGCTGTTTGGCGGAAAGCAGCCGTGCGAGGACCCGAAGACAGGGCTGCGGGCCTACGGTCCCTATAGCCGAACCGACGCCACACGTCGTCCCGTCGTACGCATCGGAGTCGTGGGCCCGGCTGAAGCCATCGACCGCGCCCTCCGCCTCATAGAACAGATGACGCGGCCGATCCCGCACGCGGACAAAAACGACGCCATGCTGCACCCCGGATTCCCCGGCCTCAATGATCAAGATCCGTTCCAGATCCAATTTCTCACGCAGCCGGTATGGTGCCGCCCGCTGACGCCGGCGCAGATCGCCCTGGTCGAGTGCAATCCCGACTTTCCCTCACGGATCAAGCTGCTCGTCAACGATGTCGCCAAGGAGGTCGAAGCGCTCAGCAAGCTTGACTCAGGTCCCGATGTTGTCCTCATCGCCATGACGGCCGGACTTGAAGCGAAATGTCGTGTGGGCATTGCCGCCTACGATCGCGAGCAACGAGCAGCAGCGCAGGACGATGAGGACGAGGACGATATTCCGGAATTTGTCGAGGAACTGGACGAAAACGCGGCGGAGGAGGGCGAGGTCGCGGAGGAGCCCTCCGATGCAACGCGAAGTTTCCGCCGTGGCCTGAAGGCGGCCTGTCTTCAAACGTTGCCAACGCAGCTCCTGTGGCACCGCACCCTTGCCGGGACCAAGGGCGTCCAGGATTTGGCCACGCGAGCGTGGAACCTGAGCGTGGCGCTGATGTACAAGGCGCTCGTGATTCCCTGGCGGCTCGCCGATGTCATCGAAGGGGCGTGCTTTGTGGGTGTCTCGTTCTTTCACCCGGATGGGAGCGACGGGTCAACGCGAGCCAGCATCGCGCAGGCCTTTACACACAGTGGTGAGGGCTTCGTCTTGCAGGGAGACAAATTCAACTGGACGCCCACCCGTGCAGAACGCTCGCCCCATCTTGACCGCGAAGGCGCCAAGGCTCTGATCAAGAAGGTCCTGGAGCTGTATGACGACGAGGTGCATGGCTTGCCTCGTCGCCTCGTGATCCATAAGACGTCGCGATATACACAGGACGAACGGGACGGGTTCAGCGAAGGACTCGCCGGGATTCACGAAACAGCCCTTGTCACTCTTTCGCACCGCGGGATTACATGCCTGCGTCCAGGCCACAAGCCCGTATTGCGCGGGACCATTGCGGATTTCGGCGAGAAGAAGGGCCTGGTCTACACAACCGGTTACATCCCGTTCCTCCGCTGCTATCCGGGATTCCGTGTGCCCCGGCCTTTGGAGATAACGGAGAATTGGGGATCACTGTCGTTTCGCGAAGTTGCCGGAGACCTTATGCGTCTGACGAAGCTCAACTGGAATACGGCGGCGTTCTGTTGCGTCGATCCGATCACCATCGCCTTCAGCCGGCGGGTCGGAGACATTCTCAAAATCGCCAACTCCGAAAAGCCTGCCCGGCATTACCGGTTCTACATGTAAGCTGCCGTTGAGCCGAAGCAGGGTGGCTGGGAAGGTGCTTGCTATGCGCTGTAATTCCTTAAAAAACGGAACTGCTACGCATACAATATACCATTCGGACTTGACAGCTGGCTCCTCATGGGTACATTATGGATGCAGATATTCGCATAAACTGCGAAGACAAGCACATACACTATACCGCACATGGACCCTCAACGTTTTAGCTCCCGCGCCCGCGCCCGGCTTTCCGCCGTCCTCCAGGCCTCAAAGGACCTCGTGACCATAGACGACGTCATGGAAACACTGGCCTTGGATCGGGAGGCGGCTGCAAAGGTTCTTTCGCGGTGGCAGGAGCAGGGATGGCTCAAGCGTATTCGCCGCGGACTCTATGCCACGATCCCTCTTGACGCATCCGCGACGGAACAAGTCTTAAAAGACCCGTGGGTGCTCGTTCCGGCGCTGTTCAAGCCCGCATACATCGGAGGATGGACCGCCGCTGAACATTGGGATCTTACCGAGCAGCTATTCCGGAGCATCTTCGTATTCACGGGACGCCCGTTCCGCACCAAAGAAACTACAGCGCAGGGCGTGACGTTCACACTAAAACGCGTCCCTGAAGACGCCCTGTTCGGGCTGAAGACGGTCTGGCGCGGGCAGGCGCGCGTTTCGATCTCGGACGAACACAGAACCATCGTCGATCTTCTCGCGGATCCGGCGACCGGGGGCGGCATCCGCCATGTCGTCCGCTGCCTCGCGAGCTATCTGCGTGGCGCCGACGCCGACTCGGAGACGCTCATACGCTATGCAGACAAGCTCGGCAATGGTGCGGTGTTCAAGCGCCTGGGATTCCTCGCGGCACAGACGCCAGGGCATGACGTGCTCGTTGAGGCCTGCCGCCAACGCCTGACGGAGGGCAACGCGAAGCTTGATCCCTCGGTCCCGTGCCGCCGCCTGGTGAAAGCATGGCGCCTCTGGATTCCCAAGAAGTGGGAAGCGGAGGCCGCGCGTGATTGACCGGCGCGAGCTGCTGGCAACCGCCGGCAATCTGGGTCTGCTGCCGAACGTGGTCGAGAAGGATTATGTGCTCGGCTGGGTGCTCGGGGGCGTCTACAATCATCCCGAGCTTGGGGACAAGTGGGTATTCAAGGGCGGGACCTGCCTCAAAAAATGCTATTTCGAGACATACCGCTTTTCCGAGGATCTCGATTTCACGCTGACGGACGAGACGCACCTGAACGTCGATTTCCTGGGCGGCGTATTCCGGGAGATCGCCGAATGGGTCTACGAGCAGTCGGGCATCGAGCTTCCGGCCGACAAAGTGTATTTCGAGGTCTTCCGCAACAAGCGCGACCGGCCGGCCGGGCAGGGCCGCCTGTCCTATCGCGGCCCTATCGCGCCGTCCTCCGGCGATCTTCCGCGCATCAAGCTCGACCTGACAAGCGACGAGGTGCTGGCGCTGCCCCCCGTCGACCGCCCTGTATCGCATCCCTACAGCGATGCGCCCGAAGACGGTTTAATGGCGCGGTGCTACAGCTACGAGGAAGTCTTCGCAGAAAAGGTCCGGGCCCTCGTTGAGCGCGCGCGCCCGCGCGACCTCTATGATGTGATCAACCTCTTCCGCCACGACGAATTCCATCCGGCGGGGCAGGTCATTCATGAAACGCTCACAAAGAAATGCGCCTTTAAGGGCATTCCGTTTCCCGGCATAGGAACGCTGGCGCCCCTGCACGAGGAACTGGTCGCCGATTGGCCGGTGATGCTCGCGCACCAACTCCCGTCCCTGCCTCCAGTGGAGGCCTTCTGGAGCGAGCTGCCAGCACTGTTCGCGTGGATCGAAGAAGGCCAGCCGCGTCCGGTTGCTGGGGCGTATCCGCTCGCGGCCGGAGACATCGTCATCCGCCCGCCCGCCGGTACGCTGTCGGTGCCAGGCATGGTCTCTACCGCACCGATCGAGGCCATCCGGTTCGCGGCCTCGAATCGCCTGTGCGTCGAGCTTGACTACACGGACGAGCAGGGCAAACGGAGAGTCAGAATCATCGAGCCTTACTCGCTGCGGCGCACGCAGGCCGGCGATATCGTGCTCCATGCCGTCAGATCCGACAACCAGCAGCACCGCAGCTACCGGATCGATCGCATCCGCGGCGCGCGCACGACGCAGCAGCCCTTCACGCCGCGCTACGCCATCGAACTGACGCCGACCGGACCTATCTCCGCTCCGCCGACAACCTCCACGCCACGTATATCAGCGCCGCGGGTGTCCACGCTGTCGCGAAGCGTAGCCCGCAAAGGACCGGTCTACGTCTATCAGTGCGGGTACTGCAACAAGAAGTTCGAGCATTCGGCGCGCGATCCCAAGCTGCGTGAGCACAAGACCAAGGATGGCTGGCCGTGTCCGGGCCGCCATGGAATCTGGGTGGATACGAAGTGGTAACCGAAACGGCAGGGAAGTTCCATGAATGAAGATCACGTTCGGAAGAGACTTGAAGATGCGCTACATCGCCTGGCCGATCAGGATCTCTACCTGCTCCAGAATAATCTCAGCGAGCGCTGCATCGCGTCCCGGCTCGCGATGTACCTACAAGCGGCATTCCCCGATCACTCAGTTGACGTTGAATACAACCGACACGGAGGCACGCCCAAGATATTGGGCCTTCCTGAGGAGTGCGCGAATTTCTGGGACGCAGAGGGCAGGGCCTTTGTGGTGCCTGATATTATCGTGCACCATCGCGGGCCGGATGGTCCGAATCTTCTCGTCCTTGAAGTAAAGAAGACGACGAACCCAAGATCTCGCGCCTGCGATCATGAGCGGATTCTGGCGTTCCGGGCGCAGCTCGGTTATAGCTTCGGGGCCTTGATCGAGTGCGAAACGCGAAATGGCCGACCACCAGGAGCACTCATCAGCGAATGGCACCACGGACAGCAGTAGCGGCATATCAACCAGCACGGGAGGCCGATCATGGCTGAGTGGTCGCCCTACGGCGTGATCTTCTCCAAAGGCTCGAAATCTCCGTCTAGCGGCGGCCAGGTTCTCGAAACCGTTTACCACGTGGCCCACGTTTCGGGTGCACGCCGCATCCTTGAAGACGGCTACCTCAAGGCGGGTTTGATCCATGACAAGAGCAGGCTAAACAAGTCGCGAATCGCGGTCACCTGGCTGTCTGCGAACACCTGGGCCTATGGCTCACTTTACGGAAACGTCCAATTCTCGCTTTCCTGGACGGATCTGATCGCCAAGAAGCGATTCTATTGGGTCGAGGCGATGCCCTCGTACTCGCCGCCCGCTTACCGGATCTTGATCACTGACCGCGACCTCAGCCAATCGAAGTATGTTCAAGCTTATGATCCGACCACCAATCGAGGGCCACTGCGGCGGCGGGAAGGTGTCTGGTACTGGAATGGAGACTACACATCGGAGTTTATGGTAGAGCGGGACGTCCAGCTTGACGAATGCACGGGTTTTGATTTCATTGCCCATCACGATCGCTTCTGCAGCCTCCATGGGTCTGGCTGTAAATATCTGGGCTCCGAGCCTCACAGGGCCGGGGGACGGGCACTTGCCTTCATTCTGGGAAACGCGTTGCACAGTATCGACCACCTGCTGAAGAGACCGTCACGCTACGATCCTGACAGGGAGCTGAGCGATGCCGTGGATACAGGGATCACTGGCATCATGCGCACACTCGCCGCGAAGGACGACCGCTTTGGTGGAGCTATAAGATTGGAGTCATCCCGCAAGGCCGCGTTGCGCGGCGCACTGTCACTTTACGGCAGCGGCCAGATAGCGGCGGCGCGCGAGCTAGTCAGTCTGTTGAAATCCAAGAATATTTTCAAGATGGGCCTGACGGAGATCGTCAACGAGCACTTCGATATTTCGGGCTGGACGATTGAAGAGTAAAGAATTAAGGATGATCAACAGCCCTGCGGAATGACAAGCGAAATGGAAGTACAGTGAGGAAATGACCGAGAATACGGCGAGCCTGGCCATCGAACTGACCGAAAACGAGCAACATCTCGTTTCCCAAATCGATTTCCATCCATCTGGATCGTACAATCGCGATTCGTGGCAGCCGATTGCCGACGCGATGCTCGAATTGATGCGCTCCCTTCTGCAAAGGAATGCAATCCCTGAGGCACGCAAGAAGTTCTTCACGGACCCTTCCTACAACATAGGCGGACACGGCCTGTCGCGGCTCCAGGTTTTCGAGAAGAACGGCACGCGGGGTGATGACATCTTCCGTCACGGCAATTTCGTGAAGTACCTGCGCTATTTTGTCTTCGGTCCTGATCTGACCGCCCCGGTCATCCAGGCATTTCAAGAGAAGGTGAGGGATTGCGGAGAACCATTCACCTCGGGAGACGTAATAACCGTGGCGGAGTTTGCGCGACAGCTTACGCGCTCCCATCGGCTGGATTCACGTCAGGCAGCGGATGAGTTCTACAAGCTGGCCCTTGATTGCGGCCTCGATGCAGACTGCGCCCGGTCCATCCGTGAGAGCGTGCAGAGGGTGCGGGCATAATGTTCGAGCATGGCTAACGAGCGAATGAAAATGTGGAATCTTGGCGAGGAAGCGATCAGGTCGCTGACCGACCTGCCTGAAACAGGTATGGGATTTCAGCTTGTGGAAGCTACGATCTGGGGGAGGGCCACGCCCCTTCTGGTGCTCAATGCGGAACGCGCCATCGACCTGTCGGAAATCGACCTTACGCCCGGAGACGATCCGGCGACGATTCTAGCCAATGGTCTACGCATCATCGAAACCATGAAGAGCGGTATCGTCGAGACAGTATTTGCGGCTCCGCAGGCACATGATTTCAAGCTCCTGAATGCTCGAATCGGAACAATACCGAGGCCGGCTGGCGCGGCGGGCGCGCTCGTTCGCCGGGCTGTGCTACCGAGCAGTCTGGTCAAACACGTCACACTGTCGGCAAACCGCGTATTCCATCGATTCTCCGCCTTCAATCCCGACCGACGCGTCGACGCAGTGACCGGCAGTTTCCTCCCTAGGACGTATGCAGCGCCGGAATCCGAAGTCCCCTTCGTTCCTACCGGGTTTGTCGCCGTTGGCCGATTTGCGCTGCCGAATAATCTGCCGGCATCCTATCGCTACGAGATCGAAGCCCCCAAGGGAACGAGTGTGGACTTCGGGACAGTTGCGCCAGCATTCGGGCAATCCGGGGAGGGGTGGAGGCCTACTTTTCCAGCGCCGTCGTAAACGCCAGAGTCCCGCCAGCCCCTGTATCGCGCCTACCCGACGAATAGATTTGATTGCCACTGAGTCAAGGGCATCGATGGCGGCAGGCGGACCGGTTTCAAAACAAGGGGTGATGCGTGTATACAATCTACGCGGAGTTTCAAAGGTTTCGCGAAGTCAACCTCGTTGAGTTGATCGGCGTTACCGGGGTGTATGTGATCTGGGACGCCCGTTCAAAGGCACGGCCCACATATATCGGTGAGGGGAACATACTCAAGCGCTTCACCGATCACGTCAAACGCGACAATCCAGATTTGCGCACCCATGGAACGGATACGTTGCGATCATTGCGGGAAGCACGCGCGATGTGCACAAATATGAATCCACGGTCGTTGAACGCCTGATCCTGGATGTTGCGAAGATGACCGATAGGCAGCCGCAGGTGAACGTGCATCCGGGCCACATCAGCCGTGTGCTCCGATTCTGCCGTGAGGAGATGCTCAGGATTGCCGTTTCCGGATACGACCCGCTGATTCCGCCTTCAGAGTCCAAACCCCTTCCCAGGGTGAAGGAGATCAAGATCTGGGCTTCCGGTGACGACGAGTACGAATTCAGCAGCGATTGGACTCTTCGGCGGCTGCGACGCCCAATCATCTGAAGTCTGGCTTTGATCGCAGCCACGCGAGAGGGCTGAGATGACAGGCAATACCCCGTGAAGGAGGCTTGAGACGTGGCCAAGGTCAAAAAGCGAAATCATTATCTTCCCCGCTCTTACCTCCAGGGCTTTTGCGACCCGGAGGGTCTGCTTTGGACATTCGATCGGGCATCGAAGGAGTTTCGGCGGCTTCCGCCGGACAGCGTGGCGGTCGAGAAGGAATTTTACATCATCCGCGACTCGTCAGGCAAAAAAAGCAACGTTGTCGAGGACTGGCTGGCGGCCTGCGAAAACGCGGCGATCCCGATTGTCCGCGCACTGGATGACAAAGACCGGCGCCTGAGCGGGGAGGAACGCCGCATCCTGGCCGTATTCATCGCCTCACTTCGGCTTAGGACGACTGTCTTTAACGCCGAGATGGAGGAAGTGATCGCGCACTACAGCAGCGCAGTCGCCAGCTCTCTGCTCAAAGACGAAAGGACGGCTCGCGAGACCTTTTCCCGATTGCCCGGAAACGGCGCGGCGATGCCTGCCGAGAGGCTCGAAGCGCTTGTCTCCATGTGGAAGGCGGGGCAGTACACCCTCAAGGTTAATCGGGAATACATCATCCATTTGATGATCCAGCGCACGGACAGCTTCGCGGACGAGCTTTTTGCCATGACCTGGGGCGTCCTCCGATCACATCCCCAGGCCGCCTTCATAACTTCTGACCTGCCTTGGTCGATCCTGACGGTAGACCCGGACGCATCAACTGACTTCGGCTTCCGCGACATCTTCCTGCCCCACGTGCGCACCGTTGTGCCTCTTACCAGCAGCACCGCCGTGATGCTGGAGAATGGAGCCGCACCTGCCGCGCCGGTGCGCTATGGACACGTGATGCGCGAATTCAATCGCACCGTCAATCGGACGGTTGCCGACAACGCTCACCGTTTTGTTTTTTCAAGCAGCGAGCTTTTACTTAGGCGACTCGTCAAATCGACCCGCATCGACCAGGTTGATCGCCCGGTTCGTTTCTTTAGCGGTGCGGGAGACTGGCTCAAGCCGGATGTCAGCCAGATCGCCAGCATCACCGTCGACGGCTTCTGAGCACGGTCGCTTTCGAACGCCGGGCGGGCGTACGGTTCCACCGGACGCGCCACAGTCAGCGCAACTTGAACCGTACCCTTCCCGTCTTGATTTCCGCGAGTGCGCGGAGCAGGCGAACGCTCATCCGGCGGGCGGGGGACCGGGTCAGCGCAAAATCGACGTTCCATGGCCCTCCGCGAACACCCACCAGCGATGTGATGAGCATGATTCCATTCAGCCGGTGCAAGGGGGATTCGAGCGGCTCGCCTTGCTTGTCGTCGCTGAACTCCTGCGCGCCGGATCTGGCCATCAGGTGGAGCGTTTCGCTGTCGCTGTCGATGATGAGAATGTTCACCTCCCCTTCGCGGTATTGATCAGCCTTCCTGATCGCGACATCCGCGATCTGCCAGTAGGGCGATTTACCCTCCGTGCGGGTGGTGTCCTCAAGGAGAACGAACTCGAATTCCGGCGCAAGTCCGCTCAGCCTCATCGTTGAGATCATCCTGCGCCTTGCGGTTGAAGTGCTTGACCTCGACGTAGAACTTCTCGCCCTTCAGGAATACTGTAAGGTCGGGACGATCCTGCATGGTGACATCCGCACCGTAGTCGAGCAGCATGAGTGCCGCTATGGCTTCAGAAAGATAGTTGTTCAGGTTTGCCAGGTTCCCGGAGTTCTGGCGCAGGCGGGTTTCGTAGGCGCCGACGTTGTGGGCTCCGCTGGCGCGCAACCGAGTCGCATAGTAATCGATGATCTGATCTGGCGTCATCACTGACGCACCATCTCGAGTCCCGATACCGCTATTATCGCGACCACCGCGCGGCTCAAAGACGAGCCGGTGAATCCTGAGCGGTGCGCTGTGAGGGCAAGCGTAAGAGCCTTCTCGCAGGACTGACTGAGGTACTGGTATTTGAAGCTAGCGCCGCCGCTTCTGCGGCTTGAGGCTATCTACAATCGCAACAGCAAGGGTCGCAAGAGCCGCGCTGCCCACTACCGTCGCGAGCTGCTTGTTCCACCGTTCGTTTGTGTAGAGCCGGCGCGTGATGCTGTCACAATCGGTCTGCTGCAAGACGGAGTAGGGGACCTGCTGATCAACGCAAAGCTGCGCTTTCGCCAGTACCGAGGGAACCAACTCTAACGGAGGCCGGAAATCGAGGCTCGATTGCTTTTCGAATTCGACGGCATCGACCCACGTGTAGGCCGGATAACCTCTCGTGAGATTGGTATCGAAGGTCAGGTAGAAGGGGTCTCCCTGACCGCCAAAGACCGGTTCCTGCTCCGAATAGAAGGGCTGGCCCCAGGCATCGTAGCACCGATAGAATAACCGCCTCTGGATGATCGCGCGATAGTGGGCGAACAGACTTGATTCGAGCGTCCTGTCTCCAACCTCGTACTTCCATTCGTGAGTCGATTTCGATATGTACATTGAGACTCCCCCGTCGCTATCAACCATTTTACGCCGCAAGGAATGGTCCCGGCTCGGGCACGTTCGCTGTGTGTTCTAATGCGGGAAACTCCGGGGGCTTGGCTCCGGGCGAGGGTCGGCACTTGCGCAAGGAAGAGGAGGCTGAATCGATATGGGTGATCCGGAAGAATTCGAAGAACATGCTCAACGGGCGCAAGATGAATGGGACAATTTCCGCGAACAGGACGGTGATCCGATCGGCATCGAAGAGCTGAACGGTCTCGATCTCCGGAACCTGCCCGAAGATATCCGTATCGTCGTCATGGACGACTATTTTCCCGAGACGACGATTTGGAGGGAAGGGGACCTCCTGATCTGCGAGATCAGCGAACACCTTTACACGAAGTACTGGGAACACAAATTCTCGGCCTACGCTTTCGCCGAAGCGATGGAACGAGCCGTTCGGCGTCTGGCCCACGAGGGGCACCCGTTCGCCGAGCCGTCACGTGATGACGAAGATGTACACGTTTTCGTGAGGTGGCGACTGCGCCTGCCACGCGACACTGAACCCGGCCAGATCCCGGCATCGATCAAGGCCGCCTTTGATCTGGTCTGGCATCGCGCCGATTCGATCCTTGAGAATTCGGATTCAGTCCTAATCCTGGGAAAGGACACCGGACCCGCGCTTGACCGCCTCAAGCGGATAGCCGCCAGGCTGGAGGAGATCGGTTACTACACCTACATCATCAAGGAGCAGCCGGACCGCCCCGGCGAAGGCGTTGTGCAAAAGGTCCTGCGCTACGCGCTTTCATCCAAGTTCGTACTGATCGAGAACACGGAAGCATCTGGCCACCTTTACGAAATCCCGCATATTGCCAAGGCGGCCGAGTGCGTTACGGTGGTCCTGCAGGAACACGGGAAGGGCGCTACTTGGATGTTCGAGGATGCGTATGCGAAGCACAAACACTGGCACAAGGTGACCTACGAGGATGCCGGCCTGGAGCGCGCTGTCGAGGAAGCCGCCGCATGGGCCGAGAACTTCGTCGCCGAGTTCGCCGACTACCAGGCGGCAAATCTGCCATGGCTTAAAAAGTGATGCATCCGCACCCGGCAATCTTGGCCAAGGGTTTCATTTCATATCATCGTCAGGCGGCGCAGGTCATGCCGACCCGCAATTCCCAGCGTTTGCCAGCCGCCCCATCCATCATCACGCGACTGCAAGCACTCAACCGGATGACCGGCGCGTTACGAATGCCGTGAAATCCCGGCCCTTTTCGAGCAGGGTAAAGGGCGTGCCGACGGTCTTCAGACTGTACCAGGTATCCCGCGGCCTCACTGCTCGGACGAGCCCGAGGCTTTCAAGTTTTGCGCAAATGCTGGTAATCATCGCATCGGACAGTCCGGCGATTTTCGGAGGACTCTCGTGCCAGGCTTCGTTGGCGCCGTTTTCGTCGAGCGCGCCCGTTGCCGGCAGCAGCCGACCCTGCTTTTCCACGATCTGCCGCAGTACCTCGGCGTCGGTATTGTCGAGAATGGTCGCCACGCGAAGCATTTCCTCGACATAGTCTGCCGGCGGTAAAGGCTCGCACAGGATGGCATTGCTGAGAATCAGTCCGATCGTGCGCGCCCGGTCCTCGTTTCGAGTCTGTTCCGCCTTCTTGATTCCGTCCACCACGAGGGGAATCCACTCGGCTTGCACGAATTCCCGCGACGCCGGTGCTCGTGCCAGCAATTCCGCGATCCGCGCCTCATGTCGCCGAACTTCGGACTTGATTGTTTCGATCACCAGCCGCTGCTTTGCGCTCCGGTCGCGCTGAACGCTCCAGCTCAGGGCCTTTCCGAACCAACCGGGCAGCAATCCCGTGATTTCCCTGACGTATTTCTCGACGTCAGTCCGCGGCCTCTCCTCATTTTCGATTTGCGCATCGAGGGCCGCCAGAGGTTCGTCGATCGCCATGCCTTCATGGTGGCACAGAACTGGAAAGCCCCCAGTCGTCCTCGCGGTAACGGAAGCCCAACGAGGATCGGTCTCGATGATCTTGACGACCTTTGCATTCTCCGCTGAAGTACTCATGCGTGTTCCTTTTGATTCGTCATTACGAGTACGGAATACGTGTTCCACCCAACAACCAGATCGCAATGATTGAATGAGTGGTTCGAATGGTCACATGGTTAAGAGATACCCTCGTCGCGCATGCGTTCAATGAACAACGGCTGGGGTACTCAATGGAACCCGAGTGCATGCCGAGTAGGGTCCCCCGGATTCCCATCCATCGCCGTAGGAAGCTGCGCACCTGCTTGCCAGGCAGGTGCGTTCCACTCTAATCAATGACAGCAAGTGATTCCGCAACCAGCCGCTCCAGCCTGCGCTTCCGGCTGCCGATCCACTTTGCGTAATATGTCTCCGTGACCTTCACGCTTGCGTGGCCAAGCAGCCGTGAAACGTCTTCGAGTTGCATGCCCCTCAGTAGCGCGCGGACGGCGAAAGTATCGCGGAGCCGATGTGGACGGCAATCTGCGATTGCAGCACGCTCGCCGATATTTTGCATTCTTTCGTAGACCGCCTGCGCGAGGGGCGTCGGATCGCTGCCGGCGCCGTACCAGAACGGCCCTTTCGGCGAAAGCCACTTGCACTCGTCGATCCGCTTCTTTGTCTCGTCCGTGATATACGCTTCCAAGAGCTTCGGCTTTTCGGATCGCTTCTGTTTCTGCGGCTTATACGTGTAGATCCAGAGGCTGTCTCCTTTCGTGAGTGCGCGTGGATCGAATGAAACCGCATCGCCAACCCGCAACCCGGTAGCGAGCATCAATTCCAAGAGGAGCCGGAACGTGTCGGCTTGTTTGGCGTATCCGTGTGTTCCGCCGTCGAGTTGCGAGGCATGGTCCAGGATGGTCGCAATTTCCTCATCGGTGTAAGGTTCCTTCTGGTCGTACACCGCCTTCACGGTCGTGACTTTATCGATGAGCGCCTCTTTGATCCACCCCCGCCGAAAAGCGGCGCGCAGAAAGCACCGGATCTTTGCGAAAGTCGTGGCCTTAGTTGTCATTCGCATCGTCTTCGGCAAGCCGGCCGTCTTGAACGTCTCCAGATGATCGACGGTCATTTCGCGGATGTGAATGATCTTCTGTGCTTCAAGAAATCGCTGGAGTCGTTCGAGCGCAAGCCGGTGTTGATTGAGAGTCCGCGCGTCGAGGTCCTGCTCGCGAGTGGCGAGATATTTCTCGATGCATTCGGAAAGTGGTGGTCCGGCCACGGCGTCCGTCTGGACTTGCGCCATCAGCGATGCGCGCAACGCTTCCGCTCGCTTCAAGTCCGAGAACTGTGTGCTTTGGCGAGGAACAATATCGCCGGTCGGCGTGCGACCATGAATCCAGATTGGGCAATCACAATCCATCCAAAAACGGCGCTTGCTGCGCGGGACACGGCTCTTGTGGACCCGGCAACTTTGAAGGTGGCGCTTGTACAAAACGAGGCTTTTTATGGCCTGAGACACTCCTCCAGTGTACGAGTACTCGTACACGGCGTCAAATCGTCATTGTAGATTATTGATTCTAAACCGTGTGGCTCCCCGGCATGGATTCGAACCACGATTCACGGCTCCAAAGGCCGCTGTCCTACCATTAGACGACCGGGGAATTCGGGTGAAGGACCAGATTTAGTTTAACATTCTGCCGCGCTTGGAACGCGACGCTTACCCGCGCTTCTCAGCGGCGGCCGCGGCCATCGTGTTCTTGTTCCGGACCGGAGCAACTGCCGGCTGCGTCGGCCGGCCAAATATCGAGCGGGCCTCGCGGAAAGTTCCCATGATGGAGATGTGATTCAACGGGAACTCGAGATAGACGTGCGCGATGCTGAGATAGAACAGAACCTTAAATCCCGCTGCGAAGTTGTATAGGTACAGGCCGACGGCCGTCACCCATAACCCGGCGATGATCGCCAGGCGTTTCGCGCCGATCTCATGCCACCGGATGATCGAGGTTTTAGAAAACCAATTCAAATAATGATAGGTGTACGCAAACGCGATGAAGCGCATGACGATCAGGCCGGCCGGCGATGTGAACACAAGAACCAGTGCCCTGCGCGCCTCATCGGGCGTTTGCGGTTGATTGACGCCCAGCAGAGCCAGATTCAGAATCGAAAAATTATTCCAGTACGATGCGACTGCGTGAGTGCCCGGCAAAAACTTTCCAGGATTTATCAGCCAGCAGGCAATCGGACACAGCAGGAAAACACCGAAGGCTACGTAGCCGCTCTTGCTGCGATCCTTAAGCGCGCCATAAAGCATGAAAAAGCCCGTGAACAAGTACACGTGAATGAGTGTTGGGACGAACAAGAAGAACAGCGCGGTGACGAACCCGGTGGAGTCAACCAGCGCGAACGCAAGCACGGCAACCAGCGCCAATCCCAGCATCCGTGCCAGAAAACCATCGGTCAGAACCAGGACCAACGCGCCGCCGAGCGCCAGGAACGTGTATGCCGCCGACATGGTGGACCAAGGCGCGGTGAAGCACACCAGAACCGCGAGGGCGCCGAGCAGCCAAAAATCATGCTTCCCGCGGGTGAAAAAGTTGCGTTTCTGGAGCCAGGAGATTTCCGTGAAATAGTGCGCCGGGCCCAGCACGGCATAGGCGAAGAGGAACAGCTCGAAGGGGATGAAGAGCGCCACCGCGCAAGCCACCAGCATCAACGCGATGTTTAAATAGTTAATCTGATCGACGCGCGTCATCGGAATCGCGTGGCTCATAGTGCATTTCCTTCCACGAAGGCGAGCATCATTTCCGCACAGCGGAAGAGTCCGAACCGGCTCAATATCAGGGGTTCGCACCAAACGAGGGGAGCCCCGGCCAAAGAGACATTCTAGCCCACCTAGCACGGCTCGAGAACGCGAGGTGGCGGCACTTTCGAGATGAGAAACCGGTGGGCCGTATCGATTCGCGGAGACTCGCCCTATTTATGGCCCTATCCATCGCATTGCGGTGCCCTGGCATGCCAAGATGTCTGAGAAATGAAAATTCGAATCAAGAAGCTGCACCCGGATGCCATTCTGCCTAGTTATGCGCATGGTCCGGAGGAAGACGCCGCAATGGACCTCTGTGCCGTGGAGCGCACCGTGCTCTTGCCTGGGATCGCGCAGGCCGTCCCGACCGGGATTGCGATCGAACTGCCGCCAGGACATGAGGCGCAAGTCCGCCCTCGCAGCGGTCTGGCATTGAAACACTCCCTGACCGTGAATTTTGGCACCATTGATCCCGGCTATCGCGGAGAGATTCGCGTGGTCATGTTCAACTTGGGCCGGGCCGAATATGTGATCGAGAAAGGCGATCGCATCGCGCAACTCATTGTTGCACCCTATGACGCCGTCCAGTGGGAGGAAGGTGAACTGGGAGACTCAGCACGAGGGGCCGGCGGCTTTGGCTCTTCCGGGCGCTAATCTTATCCCAGCCATGCAGCAGGCCAGGGCGCTACCATAATGTACAGGCCTATGGTGATTCGAAAATCGTCTGATCTTCGTTATTCTCAGGTCACGCCCAAAGCGGCGTACCTGAACCGCCGCCGATTTCTGGCAGGTTCACTGGCGCTCGGCGCCCTCGCCGATGTTCCGGCCGCGCGTGCCACTATGAAGCTCAATGGAGTGCGCAAGGGCCCGTACAGCACGGACGAAAAGCCCACTCCGTACGACGCCATCACCCACTACAACAATTTCTACGAGTTCGGCACCGACAAAGAAGATCCCTCGCGCAACGCCGGCAAATTCGTCACCTCGCCTTGGACTGTACGCATTGAAGGCGATGTTGCCAAGCCGATCACGCTTGACCTGGACGATCTCTTCAAAGTCGCGCCGCTGGAGGAGCGCATCTACCGGCACCGCTGCGTGGAGGCATGGTCCATGGTGATCCCGTGGATCGGCTATCCTCTGAACGCGCTGCTGAAAAAAGCCGAGCCCACCTCCAAAGCGAAATACGTGGCATTCGAGAGCTACTTCGATCGAAAGCAGATGCCGCAGGGCTTGTGGGCCGGCATTCCCTTTCCCTACGTCGAAGGACTGCGGATAGACGAGGCCATGAATCCGCTGACACTATTGGCGGTCGGGCTATATGGCGATACTCTGCCGAACCAGGACGGTGCGCCGTTCCGGCTGGTCGTGCCGTGGAAGTACGGTTTCAAGAGCATCAAGTCAATTGTCAAGATCAAGCTGCAAGAGAAGCAGCCGCCCACGACGTGGAATCTCAGCGCGCCGCAGGAATATGGCTTCTATTCCAACGTAAATCCCGAAGTAGACCATCCGCGTTGGAGCCAGGCCAAAGAACGCCGCATCGGCGAATTTAGCAAGCGCGCGACCCTCATGTTTAACGGCTACGGCGAGCAAGTAGCCAGCATGTACACGGGGATGGATCTGCGCAAAAATTACTGAGAGGGAATGAACCGCTTCCTCTCGAGCCGTTGGACGAAAGTTGCCGTCTTCGCGCTGTGCCTGTCGCCGCTGCTCCTGCTCGGTTGGCGGCTGCTGGGCTTCGCAATCCAGGGGTGGCAAGGATACGATCCGAATTTAACGGCCGATCCCATCGCCTACATCACGCATTACACCGGCGATTGGACGATCCGATTCTTGCTGATCACGCTGGCAGTCACGCCCCTACGCAAACTGCTGGGTCTTCCGAAGCTGGCCCGCTACCGCCGCATGCTGGGGCTTTTCGCCTTCTTCTACGGCTTTCTGCACCTGATGACCTGGCTGTGGCTGGACAAGTTTTTCGATCCACGTGAAATGGTTAAGGACGTGATCAAGCGGCGCTTCATCACCGCCGGGATGACTGCATTTGCCCTCATGATCCCGCTGGCCGTGACCTCGACCTCCGGCTGGGTCCGGCGGCTGGGTTTCGAACGCTGGCAGCGCATTCATCGGCTGATTTACTTCAGCGCGCTGGCGGGTGTGATCCATTACTACTGGCTGGTGAAATCCGACGTGCGGCTGCCATTGCTATACGCCGGCATTCTGTTGGTTTTGATGGCGTATCGCGCGACGGCCTGGTTCCGTAGCTCGCACCGCGATCGCGCTAAAGTTGCCGCGCGCGCGAACGCCTACCAGTCCGAATAGGGCGTTCCTTCGAGACTGATTTTATCCGATCCGCTGTGCACGTCGTAGATGCCGGGTTGGCTCTGGTTCACCGTGTTGGTTGCGTCCTCCTGGATGACTTTCCAGGTATCGGTGCTGCCGGTGATCGGGTCCATTGGCACCTCGCGAAGATAGCCGTCGCTGACCAGATCCTGCAAGGTCTGCGGCGCCTTCTGCTTGTCGTAGGTGTATTCATCGATGACCGTGCGCATAGTGAAGAGATTGTTCTTGAGCACGCTCTCTTTGGCACGGATGATGGAACGCGTGTAGATAGGAATGGCGACCGACAGCAGCACCGCAATGATCGCCATGACGATCATCAGCTCGACGAAGGTGAACCCGCGCACCGTAGCGCCCGCACTCCTGCGCGCCGCATTCACACTCGTGTCAACGCAGCCTTGACGGCTCTGCAACCGCTCAATCCGTTTCTTGAGCCGAGTCACCATTGCGAATACGCCGTCCCATCTTTCGCCTTGTCCGTACTCTTCGTATGGACATTAAACACGTTTTGCCCGCCCCACGCTTGCGCGTCCGGATCGTCCTTGGTGCTCAGCAGGCCCCAGTCGTACGAATTGGTCATCGGGTCCTTCGGAATGCGCCGCAGATAGCGGATCTTTTTGTCCACCGACCCGGTGGCCTTCACCCCGTCCACCAACTGCTGCAGCGATTCCGGATAGTTGTCGCTGTCCAGTTTGGCGGGCCCGATCTTGCCGGTATCCATGTCGTCTTTGAATTTATCGATCGCGGTGCGGATCTGATCCAGCGCCCGAACCAGGTCTCTTTCCTTGTCGCGCTGTACTTTGTAGCGCGCCAGCGGCACAGCCATGGCAGTGAGCAGCATGAGGATGGTGAAAGCCACAATGAGCTCCACCAAAGTCATGCCGCGTTGCCGTTTGCGTTTCATTGCACTGCCTGACATTTCACTCCACTACTGCACGGTAACGGGAAGCGAAGGAACGGCTACTGTAATTGGACGCCGCTGCGAGTCGCGCAGGTTCACTTCTGTCACGGTCAAAGTGCTGGTCCCCTTGCCGACGGCCGTAAAGGTAAACTGCATTAACAGACCCGATCCGCTGACGCCCGCCGTGCGGCTCATGTCGATAGTGGCTTCACCGGCGTCGTTGCGAATGTCCAAGCTGGGCGGATTGCCGCCAGGCTGACCGAGAAGGCCGGCCGGGGTTACCTGGTTCAGCCGCAGAATCCGAGGATCCCACCGGACTTTGATGGGAACGGCCGCCAGGTCGTTCGCGTTGTCCACCTGTAATCCAACCACCACCGGAGCTGAAACCTGCGCTTGCACCGCGGGTGGCACGAAAGACAGCCGAATCGGTGCGCCCGGTACGGCGGGGGTGATCGGAGCCGTAGCTTGAGGCGCGGTAGGAGCGGCAGGCGGAGGAGTGGCCTCTTCAGGACGCGGGCCATAACTCAACTTCACCGTCTGATCGGTGCCGGCTGCGATACCGCGGAGATCTAGATCCGTGACGTCCTGCGTGCGCACGATGTGCGGGATGAGCGCGATCATCAGTTCGCCGCGCGATTTGTCTTTCGAGGTCTGACCAAACAAATATTTGCCCAGAACCGGCATATTCACCAGCCCGGGAATTCCGTTGATGGTCTGCGTATCCTGAGTTTGAATCAGACCGCCCAACAGGCTCACTTCGCCGTCGCGCAGCCGGATGTCGGCTTCGTTCTTGCGTTGCGAAATGACGGGCTGCTGCAGTCCGCCCAGGTCGACTGTCCGGCTTACGTTCGAAATATCAACGCTGACGTGCAGCGTGACTTCATTGGTGCCATGAACATGCGGCGTGATTTCGACATTGACGCCGGTATCGACGAATTGGAATTGCGTGCTGACCAGAGGGCTCACGCCCACTGTGCCGATGCCGGGTTGGAAGCTGCCGGTGGCGTAAGGCACTCGGTCGCCGATCTTCAGCGATACTTTCTGGCCGTCGGAGGCGCGAACCTCGGGGGATTGCATCACCCGGGTGGCGCTGTCGGCCATGACGGCTTGCAAAACGGCGCCGGGCAACGTTGTCGAAAAGTCCGCCGTAGAGAGATGTCCTAATCGATTCAGGGTGATAGCGGAGCTGCTTCCGGCCGTTGTCGTTGTCCCTACGCCGCTGGATGGAGTAGTGCTGCCTGTTACAGTCGTCGGATTGCGCGGCGTGAACGAGAATGGAATTTGCAGGCCCGTGGTGTTGCCCGAAACCAATGCGGCCCCTAAGCTTCGTGAGCGATCGCTATTGGCTTCCATCACGATCAGGTCGACCACAATCTCGGACTTGGCCTTGTCCATATCGTGCAGCAGCTTCTCAACCAGTGCGACCTTGTCGACGGTGTCCCGCACCACCACCGCATTCTGCGCGTTGAACGTAAACATACGGCGCACGTCCGCCACTGACCGGATGGTGGTCACGATTTCCTGAAATTCCTGTACCGAAGTCGGGTTCTTCAGATAGAAAACCTTCACCACTTCGTCTTCGTAATCGCGCCGCTTGGTGACGTTGTCTTCGGTCACGAAAATTGCGTTGGAGCTGATCGGTTTCCAGAACGTCTTGGTCAGCAGCGCGATGTAGTCCAGCGCCTGGTCCAGCGTGACGTTTGTCAGGTCCAGGTTCGTGTTGCGCCCGGGCTGCATTTGCGGATCGAACAAAACGTTTACGCCCGCCAGCTTGCCGACCGTTTCGTACAGCACCTTGGGCGGCTGGTTGTTCATCTTGAGCTGCGGAATCATGTTGGTGATGGGCTTCAGCTCGGGGACGGACTGCAAAGACTCCATCATCTGCATGCTTTCTTTCGTGGCTTTTTCAAGAGGGGTCTCGGCAGCTTGACCTTTCTTCTTCTGGTCGAGAGCGGCACTCACCTCCTTCATCTCCTGGATCGAGATCGCGGAACCGGGATCCAAGCTGAAAGCGCGCTGAAATTCTACCAGCGCTTCCTCGAGCTTTCCGTCGTTCTTCAGCCGCATGCCGGATTCAACGTGCGCCTGACCGGCTAAGAAGCGAAGCCGGCGCGCGCTGAGTTGATACTCAGCGTCCTGCGGGTCCTGACCGAGCGCCTGTTCGTAAAGGTCCAGCGCCTTGTCATAATCCTTCCGGGCTTCGGCTTCGCGAGCCATTTTGACGAACTTGTCGCCTTTTCGCGTGCGGGCCTCGAGCGCATTGGGCGGCAGCGCAATGAGCGCGGCGGCGAAAAGCGCCAAAGGCCGTAACCTATTGCAAGCGATCATCTTTTTCCTTCATGAAACCGTATGATAGAATGAACTTCGCCGGCCGGAAATCCACCACATAAATGGTTGACGTGACTAGGTTTCCCGGCGTGGAGTACAAAAACGCGGCTCCGTCCCGCGGCGCTGGGCGCCCATTTAACTGTGGAATCTAAGATCAAGGTCTTAAGCGATAATCGGCAGGCTTGGCATAATTATCACCTCTCGGAGCGATTCGAGGCCGGCATTGCATTAACCGGGACCGAGGTCAAGGCCGCTAAAAACGGCAAAGTCCAATTAAAAGATGCATTTGCGGAGGTTCAGGGCAACGAGGCGTGGCTCCTGAACGCCCATATCAGCGAGTATTCACACGGAAACCGGCAGAATCATGAGCCAACCCGCAGACGCAAGCTCCTGCTACACCGCGAGGAGATCGAGAAGCTGCTGAGCAAGACGCGTGAAAAGGGACTAACGCTGGTTCCAACCAAAATGTACCTGAAGAACGGGCGGATTAAGCTGGAATTCGCGGTCGGCAAAGGCAAGAAACTGCACGATAAACGCGAAGCCGAGCGCAAGCGCGAAATGGAGGCGGAGGCTCGGGCGGCGATCGGACGGCGGCGTTAGGGGCGGGCGGCGGCGGCGCTGTAGCGGGCGTCCCAAAGCGGCCCATTGCCACGGGCCGCCCACTTCACGGCCTGCGGCGCGCCGGAGCTTAGCTAGAATGAGACGACATGAAAATTGAGCTTGAAAGCAAGCCTTTAACAGAGATCGAGTGCGACGCTTTAGTCGTAGTGGGCTTCGAGCAAGAGCGGCCTCAAAGTCCAGCTTCGGATTTAGCGAAGGAACTATACGACAGCGGTGAATTCAGCGGCAAGGCCTTGGAGATCGCGGTTCTGCACCGGCCTGGCGGTTTAAAAGCCAAGCGGTTGGTGTTGGCGGGCGGGGGCAAACGGGAGCAGTTCGACGCGTCAACGCTACGCAAAATCTGCGGCGCCGCGCTGCGATCGCTCAAGAGTAAGGGCGCACGCAATATCGTGCTCGCCTTGGACGAGCGTCATCGATCCGAAGCATTCGCGGCGGCTGCCGTAGAAGGAGCGCTGCTCGCCGACCTGGAGGCGGATCGTTACAAAACCGATCCAAAGAAAACTGAAAAGCAAGTGGAGCGCTTTGCGGTGCTGGGCGGATCCGAATCGGGCATCAATTATGGCCGCACCCTGGCCGAATCGCAGAACTTCAGCCGTAATCTTTCGAACGAGCCCGCCAATGTGCTCACACCGATGCGCATGGCCGAGAGAGCGCGCGAGATGGCATCCGAGCAGGGTTTGGAATGCGAGGTTTTGGACCAGGATCGCATGCGGCAGCTCGGTATGGGTGCGCTGCTGGGAGTGGCGCAAGGCAGTGCTGAGCCGCCCGCGCTTATTATCGTTCGCTATAAGCCCGCGAGCCCGGCGACGAAAGATCATCTCGGTCTGGTCGGAAAGGGCGTGACGTTCGATACCGGCGGCATCTCGATCAAACCGTCCGACGGCATGGAGAAAATGCGCTATGACATGGCGGGCGGCGCGGCGGTGTTAGGCGCGATGCGCGCGATCGCGCAACTCAAACCGGCGATTCCGGTGACGGCCCTGGTACCGGCGGTGGAAAATATGCCGGGCAGCCGCGCGCAGCGTCCCGGCGATATTGTGACGACGCTGGCAGGGAAAACCGTCGAGGTTTTAAACACGGACGCTGAAGGCCGGTTGATTCTTATCGATTCGCTCGCCTACGCGCAGCGGCTCGGCTGCACACACCTGGTGGATACGGCCACGCTGACCGGCGCGATCTCGGTCGCGCTGGGCTCAATTAACGCCGGAGCCTTCAGCAACAACGAAGTGTTTCTCAACAAGCTGCTGTCTGCTGCCAAAGCGGAAGGCGAAAAGATATGGCCGCTTCCAATGGACGACGAATATAAAGAGCAGCTGAAGAGCGCGTTCGCCGACTTGCAGAATATCGGCGGCCGCCCGGCAGGCGCAATCACAGCCGCGATGTTCCTCCGCGATTTTGTCGGCGAGACACCTTGGGTCCATCTGGATATTGCCGGGACGGCCTGGCTGGACGATGCCAGACCGTACATGGCGAAAGGCGCGTCCGGCATCGGCGTCCGTACTTTCGTGAAATTGGCGCTCAGCTGGTAGTCGCGGCTATCGCTTGGCTTCCTCGCCGAGCGCGTAATCTTCGTACTGGATCGTCAGAGTGCGCCGTCCGAATAGCCGGACATCCGACACGCTTGTGTCCTGGCGCGGTAGCCAGTAACCTCCGATTTTCCGGTAGCTGCGTACGAAGTGGACGTTCCTTACCCAAAAAGACGGATTTTTCGCCGGCTGACCTTCAATTTGCACAACCGCAAGGTCTTCAGCATCCACCCAAATAGTCCCCTCAAACAGGTCCTTATCCTGGCGGCGCGGTCTCGCCGTCAGGACATAGCAGCGCCGGCCGTCCAGTTCTTCTTCGCCTGTGAGCTGCACATCATAGTTGGCCGGTACGATGGCGGAGTTTTCCCTTTCTTCTCCTGTTGACGCACGTTCCTCATGCTGCATGAGCGGGTGGAACACCATGTTCTCGATCGCGTGCGAGCCTTCTTCCTCCAGGATCTTGAACTCCTTAGGATTGGGCCAGTCGTAGCGAACCAAGACCTTGCTGCGGCCTTGCACGCGCCCGGCAGAATTCTTCACTTCATAGATCCGGACTGCCGAGTATTTGAGCAGCTGGGATTCGCGAATTTGGGAGCGCGCGGCAACCTCGGACAACAATTCGGGCCCGGATACGTCACCCGATAAGTTCGCCGCTACAGCAGCCGAGCACAACGCCATCACCCAAAAACGTCCCATCCCGTATCTGTGATGCTGAAAACGATCTCACTGTGTCGCAGCCAGCCAGCCCGGCCTAACGGTTAAAGTCCTAGGCGAGCCACTACGAACAGCGCATCCGGAGCCACCCGGGGCGGGAGCGAGCGCCGCGCCGGCCACATATGACCGCGAACCGCGGCTCAGCTTGGGGAATCAGCCTCGGCATGCGGAAGCCGCGCCGGACCCGATTCAGATCCCGCGCTAGCAAGATTTACAAGCAGTAACGTCGGGCTTCGCCGCGGGCGCAACTGGTTTCGAGCTGATTTCGCCGGACATATGGGCTTGGCATCCCGTTTGCTCGCATCAGATCCAGGAGCCGGAAAATGCCGATGGCTATAACTTCCGCCGCTACGCTGATCCTTGTCGTGATCGTGCTGTGGCTTCTGAACACGTACGTGCCGCTGGCCAGCAACATGAGAAGGATCGTGAATATTGTTTTGGTGCTCATTATCGTCGGGATTGTACTGTGGGCCATCAACACGTACATTCCCATGGCGGGCAGCATCAAAGACATTCTGAACATCGTGGTGGTAATCGCGACGTGCGTGGGCGTGCTTCAGGCTGTAGGCATATGGGGCGAAGTGGTAAGAGTATGGCACAACATGACGCATCGCCTGCCTCCGACTACCAATTCTCCTCAATAACGGCGCGCCGGGGCATTCGGCCGGTAGTACCGCGTCATCCTTCTTAACCTGAACCTCATTTTTCGCTTGACAATCCGCGGGTAGCCGTGGCACAGTCATACTGTGCTATTTCAGTAGTACAGTTGACGGATGCTACTTAAGCCCAATCCCGCGCTCGGCGTTCCCATCTACTTGCAATTGATGGAACAGGTGAAGCATGCCATCGAAACGGGCGCATTGCGGCCCGGCGAGCAGTTGCCCGGAATCCGGCCTCTGGCAGAGGAGCTTGTGATCAATCCAAACACAGTCGCCAAGGCATACCGGGAACTGGAGCACGAGGGTGTGATCGAACTGCGTCACGGCGCGGGAGCGTTCGTTTCGGCGAGTGCCAACGGGCGAAAAACACCGGACAAGCTTCGCGCCGCGCAAACAGTGGTGCAGAACGCGGTGGAGCAACTCCGCGCCCGTGGACTGACGGAGGAAGAGATCCGGCGGTTGTTTGAGGCCGAGTTGGCTGGATTGACGAGAGCAGGAGGCCGTAATGACTGAATCGTGGGTTATTGAAACGGCCGGTTTGCGCAAAGATTACGGCCCGGTTGCGGCGCTGCGCGGACTGGATCTACAGGTTCCGCAGGGGTCGATTTATGGCTTCCTCGGGCGGAACGGCGCGGGTAAGACGACAGCCATCAAGATCTTGCTCGGTATGACGCATCCGACCGCCGGGCGTGCCAGCATTTTCGGACTTAACGCCGCCGCCGGCGAGGAGAGCGTCGAAATACGGCGCCGCACCGCGTTCGTCAGCGAGGATAAGGATCTGATCGATGGCATGACGGTGGAGAGCATGATCCGGTTCACGGCGGGGTTCTATCCCGGCTGGAGGAGCGATTTGGAGCAGCGGTATTTGCGCCGGTTCGAATTGCCCACATTCCAGAAGGTGAAGGCGCTATCGCGGGGAACGCGCACCAAGCTGGCCTTATTCCTTGCGCTGTGCCGGAGCGCGAAGCTGCTGATCCTGGACGAACCGACGTCGGGGCTCGACCCGGCCGTCACGGAGGAAGTGCTGCAGGCGCTCGTGGCCCATGTCGCAAAAGAAGAGACAACAGTTTTTTTCTCCTCGCACCAGATCGCGGAGGTAGATCAGATTGCCGATCGCGTCGCGATTATCGATGCCGGACGTGCTGTGGTGGCGGGTGCTTTAGAGGATTTGCGCGAGAAATACAGCCGAGTGCAGGTGGTCTTCGATGGTGAACCGCCGAAAACGGCTTTCGAGCAGCCTGGAGTGGTGCGCGTGCGGCGCAGCGGCCGGACGTTATCGGTGCTTTCCAGTGCCGGATCGGACGGGGTCATCGAACAAGCGCGGGCGCTGAACCCGGTAGCCGTGGATGTGGTGCCTGTGACGCTGAAAGAGATTTTTCTGGAGACGGTGGCCGAGGAGGACTGAGATGCTCTGGTACAAGTCATGGCTGGAAACGCGCTGGCAGTTTATTGCAGGCCTCATCGTGTTGGCCTGCGCAGCGGCCGAGGTGGTGCTGCTCTGGCCGAAGATCAACGAACTGATTCCGATGGCCTCCAACATCCAGGCTAACGGCGAGATCGGCCGCCGAATTCGGGAAGGGGCGGAACTGGCGCGCGACTATCGCGGCTATGTCTGGTCGCAGGCTTTCCGGCAGGGGGTGACGCACATGGCAACGTTGTTCGCGGTGCTGCTGGGAACCGGAGGGCTGCTGTCGCACCGCTCGGGTGGTCTGTTCCTGCTATCGCTGCCGGTGCCGCGCCGCCGGTTCGTGCTCACGCGCGCCGCGGCGGGCTTGGGCGAATTGTTGATCCTGGCGTTCATTCCCTCCGTTGGCATCCTGCTGTTTTCGCCGGCCGTGGGCAAATCGTACGGGGTCGCGGACGCCGTGGCTCACGGTACGTGCCTGTTCGCGGCGGCGGCGGTGTTTTTCAGTTCCGCGCTTCTCGCCACCAGCATCTTCGGCGACTTCTGGCGGCCGCTGCTGACCGTCCTTTGTCTGGCCATCATCCTGGGCCTGCTCGAATCAGCGCTCGCCGGGCAGTGGACCTGGGGAATTTTCCATATTATGAGCGGCGAAGCTTACTTCCGCCATCGCGAGCTTCCCTGGTTGGGGCTGCTCGCCAGCGCTGCAATCTCCATCGCGATGCTTTTTGGCGCCACGATTGAAATCGAGCGCCTTGATTTCTAAAGCCTAACCACAAAAGGAGAACTAACATGTACGCACACACTCGATTTGTGTTCATTCCCGCACTGCTGCTGTCGCTCGCCTCAGTGCATGCGCAACCATCCGCCGATCCATCCGGTCACTGGGAAGGAGCGATCCAGACGCCGGATCGAAGTGTCGAAGTAATGGTCGACTTGGCTCGCAAGCCCGACGGCGGTTTCACGGGCACGATCAGCATCCCTGAGCAAACTGTAAAAGACCTCCCATTCCAGAAAGTCAGCGTGGCGGGAAGATCGGTGACGCTACAGGCTCGCACGGATCAGCCGTTCACCGGCACACTCGCAGCCGACGGCAAATCGATGGAAGGCCATCTGTCGGTGAGTGGCTATCAGGTGCCCATGAACCTGACTCGGACAGGCGAGGCGCAGATCTCGGGTCCCGAGAAGAGCGCGCGGATTCGCAAGGAACTCGAGGGCACCTGGAACGGCACGCTGAGCGTCCAGGGCGATCAATTCCGGATCGTGCTCACGATGGCCAATCAACCGGACGGTACCGCTCAGGCGATGGCTGTTGACCTGGATGAGGGAGGGCTACAGGTTCCCGTCAAGGTAATTGAGAAGGACTCGGCCATTACTCTGCAGTTCAAAGCTCTCGGCGCGTCGTTTACAGGAAGCTTAAACGGCGCGGGCACGGAGTTGGCGGGCACTTATCAACACGGACCTACGACGGTACCGCTTACCTTGCACCGCACCGCGCCAGACAGCCAGTGACAGGTCACTTCGGCGCGGAATCGATCTGCACCAGATCGTCGTGCGCCGAGTGCTTCTTGGGAGGCGTGAGCAGCGATTTGGGGAGCTTGGCCGAGTAAATCAGCCGCTCGATGTGCGGCAGCCATCTGCGAACCGTGCGGCCGTGCAGAAGCAAGCTCCCCGAAACCAGCAGCGGATGAGGGATCGTGGTCCGGCAGCGCGCGCACATCTCGATCTCGCCGGCACGCCGGGCTGAGTGGAGAGCGCGGAGTTGTTGCATGGCGCCGCTGTTCCAGATCGCGGCCAGCGGAGCTTCCCCAATATTCCCAATCGGCAGGCCGTCCAGCATGTAGCTCTGGCAGCAGGGATATACGTCGCCGTTGTGCTTCACATAAACGGGTCCGCGCCACAGGTAATGGCACGGATATTTCCAATCCTGCGGCGCGTGGCCGCCTTCCGGCTGAAGCAGGTTGGTTTCATCTTCCTTGATGCGGACCTCGTCGATGCCGGGAATTGCGCTCCAGTAGCGAAGGAAATCGTCCACCTCGCCGGCGTTGCGTTCCATACGGACCATCTGGACCACGACTTGCACTTTGGCGTGCCGTTCGTGTTTCAAGCGCGCGAAGCGCACGAAATTATCGCGCACTTTCTCGAAGTTGGCGCCCTTGCGGTAGTGCTCGTAGGATGCTTTGGTAGCGCCGTCAAAGCTCAGCGTGATGTGTTCGAGCCGGGTGTCGAGCAGGCGCGCGCAAGTTTTCTCGTCGAAGAACGTGCCGTTGGTTGAAAGCAGCGTCGAGATATTGTGGCGCTCGCAATATTCGATCCTGTCGAAGATTTTGCGGTCCATGAACGGCTCGCCCAATCCGATTAACATCATATGTTCGGCGCTGCGGCCGGATTCGTGTACCAAGCGGTTGAAGATCTCGTCCGCCATATCTTCTTTGGGCTGCTTGTGCGTTTCGCGCGGGCACATGGGGCAATAAAGATTGCACTTCGCGGTGGTCTCGACGATGTACTCCACCGGCAGCGCCGCAAGCGCGGACTTACGTCTCAGATAGCCCCACAGCAATTTGGCCCGGTTCCACACCCGCATGACGGCAGCTTCCATTGTACCGGCCTATACATAGACAGAAGCGCGCCGGAACTCGCGTCATGCTTTCACACGGGGCGAGAGATCCCCGGCCTCGTTCCCGCGCGACGCTACTTACAGCGCCGCCTGGTTATCCAGGCTCCGCCACAAATACCAGCTCGCCACCGAACAATAAGGGCGCCAACTCGCCGCCAGCTCCTCCACCTGCTTGGGATGCGGCAACTCCTCCAGTCCATACACCTTCCGAATGGCCGACCGAACCCCCAGATCGCCCGTGGGCAGCACATCCAGCCGCCGCAGCGCAAAAATGAGGAACATGTGGGCGGTCCAAACCCCGATGCCCTTTACCTGCGTCAGATGCTCAATCACTTCCTGATCCGGCAGCTCCGCCAACGCCTCAAACCGCACCTTGCCTTGGACCGTCTTCCGCGCCAAATCCCGAATATAGGCTGTCTTCTGTTTAGAGAGCCCAGCCCTGCGCATCTTCGCCGGCGTGAGCTTCAGAATCGCCTCCGCCGTCAGCTTGCCATCGGGCACCATGTCGGCCAACCGCCCGAAAATCACCTTGGCAACCTTGCCGCTGAGCTGTTGATACACGATGGACCGCACCAGGGTTTGAAAATCGGGATCGCGGTACTCTATTCGATAGGTACCTACGCGCTCGATGATCAGCCCCAGCGTGGGATCGGCTTTTTTCAGATGAAGTATGGCTTTGCGCATTGGAACTAGAACCAGCAACCGTGCATCTACCCATAATATGCGACGGCTCGCGCTCCTGATCGTTCCCGCGCTCTTCCTGCCGGCCGGGTCGCGGGCACAAGATGAACCCACCATCAAAGTCAACGTCGATGTGGTTAATATCCTGTTCAACGTGCGCGATAAGCGTAGCGGTCTTATAGGTAATCTCCAAAAAGGCGATTTCACGATCTACGAAGACGGCAAGCAGCAGGAGATCAAGTATTTCAACCGCGAGACCGATCTGCCCTTGACCATCGGGCTGCTTATCGATGTCAGCGCCAGCCAAGGCAACCTGATCGAGATCGAGAAAGATGCCGCGTCACAGTTCTTCAGCCAGGTGCTGCGCAAGCAGGACCTGGCGTTTCTAATCAGCTTCGGCGCGGAAGCCGAACTGCTTCAGGATTACACCAACTCGCCTAAGCTGCTGCGCGCGGGGCTCAATGGCCTACAGGTGAACTCGGATGTCAGCGGTCTGCATCCGGGCCCGGTGCCCACGATTTACCAGCCCAAGGGCACAATCCTCTACGACGCGGTTTATCTCGCCGCCAGCGATCAGCTCAAAGGCCAGGTCGGACGCAAGGTCCTGGTCCTGATCACCGATGGTGAGGACCAGGGCAGCCACTACAAAATCCGCGACGCCATCGATGCCGCGCAGCGCGCCGACGCAATCGTCTACGGCTTCTATTACGTCGACCGGGCGTTTTACATGGGCCACGGCCTGGTATTCGGCGGCGTCAGCGATTCCGCTTTGAGGCAGATGTCGGAAGAAACCGGCGGTCATGTGTTCCATATCGATCGCAAAAACCCGCTTCAGGACGCCTTCCGCGAGCTCCAGGATGAAATGCGCAGCCAGTACGCTATCGGCTACACGCCCACGAACGCCGCCAAAGACGGCACTTTCCGCCGCATCGAAATCAGAACCAACAACAAGGATTACAAGGTGCAGGCGCGCAAAGGCTACTTCGCCAGCAAGGCCCCGAACTGAGCCCGGCGGCCGCAACTTACAGCATTCGATCCGCGTCTGTAGAAGACGCCGCGATAATTGTCCAGCATCGCAAGGCGATGTTCTCCGAAATGGGCTATCGCGATGAAGCGTCCCTGGACGCCATGAGCGCAGCTTTTGAACCTTGGCTAATCGCCCGCTTGCGAGCCGGCGAATATCTCGCCTGGTTCGCCGTGACATCCGACGGCAGCGTCGCGGCGGGGCTCGGCCTATGGCTTATGGACTGGCCGCCTCACATGGTCGGCCCGGGTGCTCGCCGCGGAAATATCCTGAATGTGTACACCTCGAAAGAACACCGCCGCCGCGGGCTGGCGCGACAGCTCATGCAAATTGCGCTGGACTGGTGCCGCGAACATTCTATTCACGTTGTGATCCTCCATGCCAGCCGTGAGGGCCGCCCGTTGTATGAAGCGCTCGGCTTCCGCGCCACGAACGAAATGCGTACGGTTCTGGATCCCAGCGGGTAATCGGCGGCCAGCTCAGCCCCGCCACATATAATGTGGAGCATGGCCCGACTCCTTGGGTTCGCCGCCCTCGCGCTATCGATTTGTTGGGGCCAGGACGCCGCTCGCATGGAGCAGATCGTCCAATCCTATGTTTCCAACAAGGCCTTTATGGGCTCCGTACTGGTGGCTCGCGGCGCCGATGTATTGCTCGATAAAGGGTACGGCTCAGCCGACCTGGACTGGGATATTCCGGATTCTTCCTCCACCAAGTACCGCCTCGGCTCCATCACCAAGCAGTTCACCGCGGCTTCCATTCTGCTTCTGGAGGAACGCGGCAAGCTCAAGGTCGAAGATCCGGTTAAGAAATATCTCCCCGACGCGCCCGCGGCCTGGGACAAAATCACTATCTTCAGCGTATTGACCCATACCTCAGGCATCCCGAACTTCACGTCGTTTCCCGAATACCGCACGCTTGAACCGTTTCCCTTGACGCCCGAAAAAATCGTCGCTCTCTTTCGCGACAAGCCGCTCGATTTTCAGCCCGGGGAAAAATACAGCTACAGCAATTCCGGTTACGTTCTGCTGGGATATCTGATCGAAAAGATCAGCGGTGAAAGTTATCAGAAATTCGTTCAAAATAACATCTTCACGCCGGTGGGCATGAAGGATTCCGGCTACGACTCCAATACGGCGGTAATCCCGCATCATGCGTCCGGCTACACGCGCGGTGCAAACGGATTCGTGAACGCCGGCTACATCGACATGACCATCCCTTTCTCCGCCGGCGGCCTGTACTCAACCACAGGCGACCTGTTCCGCTGGGAGCAAGCGCTGTTCGGCGGGAAGGTACTGACACCCGCATCGCTCCAGAAAATGACCACACCCTTCAAGGATGGCTACGCCTTTGGCCTGTTGGTGCAAACCGTCAACGGCCGTAAAGTGATTTGGCACAACGGCGGGATCGAAGGCTTCAATACCTACCTGGCTTACTACCCCGAGAGCCGAACCACTGTCATCGTGCTCGGCAATCTAAACGGCTCCGCGCCAGATGAAATCGGCCGCCAACTTGGTCTCGTGGCCCACGGCGAAAAAGTCGTCCTGACCTCGGAGCGTAAGGAAGTCACCGTCCCCGCATCGGTTCTGGCAGCCTACGCCGGCACGTATCAGCTGGCGCCAAACGTGAATATCTCGATCACCTTGGCGGGCGACCAGTTACTCTCGCAGGTTTCCGGCCAAAACAAGTTCCCTATTTTCCCCGAATCGCAGACGCACTTCTTCTTCAAGGTTGTCGACGCGCAAATCGATTTCGGCCGAGACGATCAGGGCGCCTATCTGGTCCTGCGCCAGGGCGGCCAAGATCAAAAAGCGCGGCGTATCAGCGACACCGTGACAGAGCGGAAAGAGGTTGCAGTTGGTCCCGAGATCCTCGCCAGATATACCGGAACTTACCAGTTGCGGCCCGGCTTTGACATGGTCATCACAGCTGAGGGCGGACGTTTGTACGCGCAGGCGACGGGGCAAGGCAGATTTCTTTTGTTCGCCGAATCTGAAACCAAGTTCTTTAGCAAGATTGTCGACGTACAGGTCGAGTTCTTATTGGACGCGACCGGCGCCGTCAATGCTCTGGTGCTCCACCAAGGCCCCGTCGTACTAAAAGGCCAACGGCAATAGCTCGAACACTTCATTTGTGATAGACGCCGCTACTCCCTTCGCGCCATCATGTTCTCATGAGCAGCCCACAAGCCTCTCCCTACGAAACGCGTTTAAACATTCTGCACCAACCGCTCCAAGTAATCGATGTTAATGCTTTGGCGCGCTCGGTCACCCACCCATGGTTCAATCAGACGCTCTGCCAGGTCAACGGCTCGGTGGTGCGCGCCGGCGTAATCCAGGGCGAGTACCACTGGCATAAGCACGACGCTGATGACGAATTCTTCTACGTTGTAGAGGGCGAGTTGTTAATCGATCTGGAGGACCGTGTGGTCGCGCTATCTCCCGGCCAGGGATTCGTTGTCCCTAAAGGGGTCGTGCACCGCACCCGGGCGCCACAACGCACGATCATTCTTATGGTGGAAAACGCGGGCATTATCCCGACCGGCGATTAAGCGTCCGCATGACGCTCTCGCGCGCCAGGACTCTCGAAGCCGCTTGCTAAGCTAACATCAGCACTTGCGCCTCGGCCTCCACACGTCTATCTCCAAATCCCTCGAGCGCGCCGCACTCCAAGCCGTCGAAGCGGGTGCCAATACATTCCAGATCTTCTCCGCCAGCCCCCGGATGTGGCGCGCCTCGCCTCCTGCCGAAAGCGAGATCAAGCTGCTGGCGCGCGCCCGCGAACGGCATGATCTCTACCCCCTGGTCATCCACGACAATTATCTGATTAACCTGGCGTCCTGCACGGAATCCCTCCGGCAGCAATCCACACAAGCCTTTCGGGGCGAGATCGAACGGGCACTGGCCATTGGCGCCGAATACCTGGTGGCGCATCCGGGAAACTGCCGAGGCCACTCCGTCGAGCAAGGTATCTATTCCGTGATCCGCTCGCTGGCCGAGGCCGCGCAGGGCCTGAACACCGCACCGCTCACGGTTCTTCTCGAAAACACCGCGGGCGCGGGCGCCGCCCTGGGCAGCCGCCTCCAAGAACTTGCAGCCATGCGCCAGTTCGCGGCCGAGCTTACCGATCTCAAAATCGGCTTTTGTATCGACACCTGTCATCTGCTGGTCTCCGGCTTCGACATTTCCAATCAGATAGGCGTTGAAACGACGATCGCCGAGGTGGACCGGATCTTAGGCTGGGACAATATCCCGGTGATCCACACGAACGATTCGAAATCGCCGCTCGGCTCTCATGTGGATCGCCACGAAAATATCGGCAAGGGGTACATCGGCGAGCAAGGGTTCCGCGGCATCCTTACGCATCCGCTCCTTCGCTCAAAAGCCTTCATTCTGGAAACACCGCATGACGACCCAGCCGACGAACGCCGCAACATCGAAATGCTGAAAAGGCTCAGCCGTCTGCGGCGCGACGTACGCGGTATCACCGGCCGCGCCTCAAACGCCAGAGACTCCGGCAACCGGCGCTAGTTTTCGGTCGGCGATTTCTCCAGATGATCCACCACGATCGTCTCCAACGGCGCCTTCCTTGCCTCTAGCTTCAGCCCGAGTTGCTGTATCGATTGAAAAACCGTCCCACCGGCCGGATCCGATGCCGCATCGGCCGGCTGTTTCGCCGCATCCAGACTCAAGTTAGGCCTTGGCACCACTACCCCGTTCGCCCTCGCCGCCGCTATCATGTTTTCCATCGAGAGATCCAGCGTGACCTCGTAAAAACCCTTGAGTTCGCTCATGTCCACTACGGGCCGGTCCAGAAACGGCGTCAACATGTCCGCCAGTCCCTTCATGCTCATCTTGGCCATTTCATAGTGCATGACACCGCTTTGGCCCATGCGCATCTTAATCGCACCGCCGCGACCATTCACCATAAATCCGCCTTTGCCGTCGCGCGTCACTTGCACGCTCTTGCCGTCCGGTCCGGTCGCCTCCGGCGTGGGAGGGGGCTCCGCGTCCGGCGCAGCCTCCTTGAGCTTCGGTCCGCCCTTTGCTACCACCAGTGCATAAACGTTGTGCTCTTTAGAGTCCCGATGCGTTGCCAGCTTGAAGCGTTCCCCCAGCAGCGCCTGCAGCATCTCCGGGACCTGCTCGCGCGATGCGCCCTCCGGGATCTTGGCCTGCACGTCGAACCTCTCGCTCAGCATCCAATCTGGACCAACCACCTGGTACGGCTTCACACGGTAAGCGACCATGATCAAGTCGCGTAATGAAAAGAACCCGATGTCCACGCGCTGCGCATCGATGTTCAGGCCGACATGCATCTTTCCTGCCGCGGCCTCGCCCGGCGTAGGCATCGTGGCCGGCTTAATGGATGCTACTTCGAAGCTAGGCGCCGCCGGCGGCTGGGCGAATATAATCCGGGAAGCCAGCGCCAATCCGAGCGCGATCGTTCGCAATTCCAGCCTGCGCATATCCCTAGCATCTCATTGCGTCGCCGCGCTGTCACGCGCGCGCCCCGCCGGCATTTGTCCCACTAGGAAATCCACCACGCACTCAAACGGATCGAACCCAAACGCCTGCCCAATGGGCCGCCGCAGATTCGAATTAGCGTTGATGTCGTAAAACACGCGACCGCCATCGTGCGCTTCCAGATATTCAATACCGCCCACGTCCAGCCCGCCTGCGGCCATGAGCCGCTTGCCCGCCTCGACCGCCGCCGCAGGCACCTCCTGGTGTGGATAAAACTCGACCGGCGCGGCGGGCTTCGCTTCGACACCGCACTCTGTGCCCAGGGCGCCTTCGGGATTGCAAGTCTCGGAGGGGCAGAGATTGAACGCTCCATGCGAAATCACACGCATGGCGTACAGCAGTTCCCCACCCACAAACTCCATCCGCACGATTCCGCGCTCCGGGTCCGTTTCGAAATATTCTTGCAACAGCAGAAGATTGTCGGGCAGCCACAGATGCGGGCGTTCGCGCAGCAGCCCCGCCAGCTCCTCGCCCGAATTGAGAAGAAACATCCTGGCACCGCTGCCGCCTTGTTCCGGCTTGAGCAGCGCCGGCCACTGGTCCCATTGCGCTAGCGCCGCCTCGACGTCGTTGAAGGCCAGCGTGCGCGGATGCCTGATATCCAGGCTCCGCATGAGCGCCGCTTGCGCCGACTTACTCAACTCGAGCGCGAACGCGCGCGACCCGTTCAGCACGCGCGCCCCGCCCAGCTCCAACGAACGCATCAGCGCCCAAACCAGCGGCACCGCCCGCGTGTTTCCTCGAACGTACGCGCTGGGGCTCGCTTGATTAAAGTAAAGCCGCGACTCCGGCAGCGCGTCAGGATCGAAAGCGGCGCGCTTTAGATCGTGCGCCGCAAACCGGATCCCGCGCCGCTCTAGCGCCGCGAACAGCGGCTTCTGCCACTCCGGATGCTCGAACAGAACCACCAGGTCGTGCCGCATGCGATTCATTCATCATAGAATCAAGCGCTGCGGCATGTCCGGTCGGCTCAAATCGAAAGCAATCGGTCGAACAGACTTCGATATCGTCGGAACGCCATGCGAAGCTCCTCCGTCGACATCTCGCCCTTATCCCACTCCTGCTCCAGCCGATCGCGCTGAGCCTTGAAGATTTCCGTCAGCCGCTGTGTCACCGTCCCCACCAGCTGATCGGCCTGTTCCACCGAGCGTCGTGGTTCGTCGACAAACTCCACCTGGATTTTGTCCCAGCGTGCGCGCAAATCCGCCGTCTCCTTGGATTCGAATAGCGCGCCCATGCCAGAGTCGCCGGCGTTTACGGCCGGGCTTGCATCGCCGGTACGAACGCCCGTATCTTCCGGCGATTGCACCTGGGTTGACGTTCGCTCGCCTGTGTTTATATAGCTGCTTGTACGAATCTCGTCTTGAACCTGAGTATCCATGATAGTTCCTTTCCTTAAATGAACTGGGTCCGCTAAAAGCGCGATAACACCGGGCTGCCCACCAGATCCTCAAACAAAGTGCGGTAGGAGATCATTGCGCGCCGCAGTTCCTCCGTGTTGGCCTGCCCTGCCCGGCTTCGCTCCGCGATCGCATGCGCCTCGCGGTAGTTGCCGATCACCCGCGAGTGATCCACCGACGCGTACTTGGCTTGTGTCTCATAATCCGCGGTCGGGTATCCTCGCGTAGTCATCACCTTGGTGACCAGCGCGTCAGCTTCCGTGACCGCCTGCCGCGGATCCTCGACGAAGCGCGCCTGCTGTTGTTTCCAAGCGTTGGTAAACTCCTCGCGTTCGCGGTGCGTCAGGTCGCGGATGTGTAATCGCTTGACCTCCTCCTCGCGATGAACCAGCTCGGCTTCTGCCTTCCGCCGGTCTCCTTCGCGCTGCACCGCGTAGTCGTATTCCGGCCCGAACTTGGACCGTAGCCGCCGGCTCCGCTGTGTCTGCCAGACTGCCCAGCCTGCCACGATCAGCGCAACGACGGCAATGATGATTGCAACCATAGCTGTTGTGTCCATATGTCACCTCTTCTCACGGGGATTCGCCTCCCTTAAGTGAGACTCCAGCCGGCGCCAAATTTCGACAATACGCGCTGCCAATTTTGAACGACGTCGCGCAGGTCTCGGGCTAGGTGCGCCCCGTGCCCGGCTGCCGGAGACCGCGCACAAGCTTCTGGATGCAGCGCGCCGGCGCACAAATACCCGTGCCGCGTACAAAATGCCCGTGCTAGGATGGCGGACAGAGAATGAAACGGCTCGCTCTTCTTCTGTTTCTCATCGCCATGCTGGCTGCCACACAAACGATTCCCGATCTCGCGCAACTGGACAAGATGATCGCGCGCTTCGCGCCCACGGAGCTTCGCGCCGATGTCTCCAAGCTGTCGCCCGGCGACCGCAAAGCGCTGGCCAAGCTGATTGATGCGTCGCGCGTGCTTAACGATATCTTTCTCCAGCAGCTTTGGAGCGGTAATGAAGCGCTCTACGCCAACGTCAAGCAGGATACGACGCCGCTCGGCAAGGCGCGTTTGCATTATTTCTGGATGAATAAGGGCCCCTGGTCCGATCTCGACGAGCATGCAGCCTTTGTCCCCGGCGTTCCGTCCAAGAAGCCGGCCGGCGCGAATTTTTATCCCGAGGACATGACGCGCGCCGAATTTGAGAGCTGGGTCAAAACACTGTCTGCCGCGGATCGTGAGCGCGCCGAAAGCTTCTTCACGGTGATCCGCCGCGATGCAAACCTGAAGTTAACCATTGTTCCTTATAGCCAGGAGTACAAAAGCGATCTTGCGAAAGCCGCCCGCCTGCTGGAAGAAGCCGCTGGGCTCACCGGCAACGCCACTCTCAAGAAATTTCTGCTGGCCCGCGGTGCAGCATTTCTGTCGAATGATTACTACCAAAGCGATCTGGCGTGGATGGATCTCGATGCGCCGATCGATATCACCATCGGCCCTTACGAGACGTACAACGACGAGCTGCTTGGATACAAGGCTGCATTCGAAGCCTATGTGACTCTGCGCGACGACGAAGAGACGGCCAAGCTCAGGTTTTTCGGCGACCACTTGCAGGAAGTGGAGAACAATCTTCCGATCGATCCGAAGTTTCGCAACCCGAAGCTCGGTAGCCAGGCGCCGATCCGGGTGGTGAATGAAATCTTTTCGGCGGGCGACGGCGAGCACGGCGTGCAAACCGCTGCGTACAACCTGCCCAACGACGAACGCGTGATTACGCAAAAGGGCAGCAAGCGCGTAATGCTGAAAAATGTCCAGGAGGCCAAGTTTCACTCCACGCTCGAACCCATCGCAAAGCGCGTGTTACCGCCGGCCAGCCAGGCGGATTTGAATTTCGAGTCGTTTTTCACGCACATTCTCGCGCACGAACTGAGTCATGGTATCGGACCGCACCAGATCACGGTAAACGGCCGCAGCACCACTCTGCGGCAGGAATTAAAAGAGCTGTACAGCCCCATGGAAGAGGCCAAGGCGGACGTCACGGGTCTGTTCATGCTCCAGTTGCTGGCGGACCGTAAGCTGATCCCCGGCGGCCCGGCGTTCGAGCGGAACCTGTATACAACGTTCCTTGCATCGACATTTCGCACCCTGCGCTTCGGCGTCAAAGAGGCGCACGGCAAGGGCATGGCGATGCAGGTGAATTACTTGACCGACAAGGGCGGGTTTGTTGCACGCCCGGACGGGCGTTTCGAGGTGAATTTCGAAAAGATCAAAAGCGCCGTGCGCGACTTAGATCACGATCTGCTGACCATCGAAGCTACGGGAGACTATGCCGGCGCCAAGCGCATGCTGGATCAACTGGGCGTGATCCGGCCGGAGATGCAAAAGGCACTACAGGGGCTGAGCGATATCCCGGTGGACATCGAGCCGGTGTTTGTCACCGCGAGAGAAGTGGCCGGAAGTTAACCGGCCAGCTTCGAAATGTCGTTATAGATCGCGAACGCCACCACCGCCATCAGGAAGACGAACCCCAGCTTCAAGGCCGCCTCTTTGACACGCAGGCTCAAATCGCGCCGCATGAAGATCTCAATCAGCAGCAGCAGAATCACGCCGCCATCCAAAATGGGAACCGGCAGCAGATTCACGATGGCGAGGTTTAAGCTGAGCACGGAAGCCAAGCCAAGATAAGCCGCCGGACCTTCGCGCGCCGCTTCGCCCGACATCTGCGCGATGCCGATGGGACCGGCGGCGGACTTGGGCGACATCCGGCGCTCGACGACGCCGCGCAAGAAGGAATAGATAAATGTTGTGCTCTTGCCGTTCTGCCGTAAAGATTCTGCCAGGGCCTGTGGAAACGGAAGGCTTACAAAGACCACGCGAGGCGTCAGGCTGACGCCGATCATCCAGCGGTCGGCACCTTCTGCATTCGACATGGCCGGAGTCACTTGAACGGTATGGGTCTGACCATTTCGCGAATACACGATTTCAACCGGCTTGCCGCCAGTACTCGTAATCACGTCGCGCAGTTTGGGAGTGGATCGCACCGGCTGGCCATTTACGCTGACGATAATGTCTCCAGTTTTCAAGCCTGCGTGCGACGCCGGTTTTCCGGGCAAAACGCTGGCGATCTCAATATCGCTTTCTTCGCCCCAACCTGCGAAACCGGTCCCGGTTTTAGGGTCCAGCGCCGGCGTCACGCTAACGCGTTCGCGCTGGCCATCGCGAGCGATCCAGACCGTCAGCGGATGCCCGGCGCTGGCCGCTTCCTTCATGGAGATGTCTTCCCACGTGGGATCCGCCGTATCGCCGATCTGCACGATCCGATCGCCCTCGTGCACCCCAGCCTTTGCCGCGGGGCTATCCGGCAGGACATAACCGACCACGGGCGACGGCGTTGATGGGATCTTTGGGAAACGTACCATGAACAGTCCCGTGAGAATAACAATGGCCAAAAGGACGTTCATCGCTGGACCGGCAAATGCAATGATCATGCGCTGCCAACGGGGCTTCTGCAAGAAGCTGCGCGGATCGCTGGCGCTCTCGTCGCCGGGCTGCTCGCCCGCCATTTTCACATAGCCGCCAAACAGCAGCGCGGCGAAGCGGAAATCCGTCTCGCCTTTCTTGAACCCGAACAGGCGCGGACCGAACCCGAAACTGAAGGTTTCCACCTTTACGTCGAAAAACCGGGCGGCCCAGTAGTGCCCAAATTCGTGGATCAGAATCATGACCCCGATCAGAACGAGAAACCAGAAGAAATCCTGTAAAACCACGAAAGGCATAATTTACGCGCGAACGGACATGTGTCCTCGCTCCTCTTGCAAAACTTGTGCTTTCTCGCGGATCACGCCGCGCGCCACGGTGCGCGACGATTCATCGATCTCCAGCACTTCCTCGATGGATGCGGGCTGGCGCGCGGGGACGCGAGCCAGGGTCTCTTCCACCACCGCCGAGATCGCGGGAAAAGAAATCTGCTCTTTCAGGAAAGCGTCTATCGCAATTTCATCGGCCGCATTGAGCGTGCACCCGGCTGAACCGCCCGCGCGTTGTGCTTCGTAGGCCAGCCGCAGCGCCGGAAATTTCACTAGGTCCGGCGGATAAAATGCCCAGGTTCGCGCCTCCGCCCAATCCAGCCGCGGGACCGGTGCCGCCTCGCGGGCAGGATATGTAAGCGCGTATTGGATCGGCATGCGCATGTCGGTCGCCGAGATCTGCGCGATCACGCTGCCATCGGTATACTCCACCATGGCATGCACGGAAGATTGCGGATGGATCACCACATCTATTTCGTCGGCAGAAAAATCGAACAGCCAGCAAGCCTCGATCACCTCGAAACCTTTGTTCATCAGCGTGGCTGAATCGATTGTGATGCGCTGGCCCATCTTCCAGGTCGGATGGTTGAGCGCCTGCGCTGGGGTCACTCCGGCCAAGGCGTCGCCCGGCGTCTCACGAAACGGCCCACCGGAAGCGGTAAGGATCAGCCGCGCTACCTCGCTGCGCCGTCCCGCGCGGAGGCATTGATGCGCGCCATTGTGTTCGCTGTCCACCGGTATCAGTTCTGTGCCAGACTTGCGCGCGGCATCGATAACCAACTGGCCACTCGCAACCAGCACTTCTTTATTCGCCAATCCCACGCGCTTGCCCTGCCGGATCGCCTCGTACGTAGCTTCCAAGCCGGCGACCCCGACGATCGCCGAAAGCACGAAATCCACTTCAGCAGCCGCCGCAGCTTCCACTCGCGCCCTCCGGCCGAACTGTAATTCCGGCCATTGGGCCTTCGGAAGACCCAAACCGGCCAAGCTATTGATTAGATTCGTCCGGCTACGTTCGGTTGCTGTAACGGCGACGCGCGGCCGAAACCGCACAATCTGCTGTGCTAACAATTCAGCGTTATCGCCGGCAACCAGAGCGTAAATGGAATATTCATCAGGATGGCGGCCGACTACATCCAGAGTGCTGACGCCGATGGAGCCGGTTGAGCCTAGAATCGCGAGGTGTTTCAACTGCACTATTATATCGTCAAGCGCCGAAATATCCGCTGCCAAGCCGCGAAAGACGGACACTGACCGATAACGCTGCTTTGGAGCCTCTTGACCTCTGAACCTCTTAGGAAGACCGTTAACCCTTTCGGGCGCCGGGGAGGATTGCTTCAGGGGTCTTTTTAATGAGGTTAGTCTCGCTTTGGTGGGAGTTGCCTCCCCGGCTTAATTCCAATTCTAGTATATGGAATTGCGGAACGCAACTGTTTTTTGTAGATTATTTTTGCTTCACTTCAACGCCAGCCCAGCGCTCGACTACGCGGATGGTCGCGCACATGTCCAGTTCCCCGTAACCCTCTGAAATAGCAGCGCGAAACATCTGCTCAGTCAGGCTGGTGATGGGTACCGGAACGCCCAGCTCCTCGGCCGATTCGACCGCGAGGCGCACATCCTTGTGCATCCATTTTGTGGAAAAGTTGGTGGTGAAGTCCCGTTTGAAGACGAACGGGGCCTTGTAGGCGATCAGGCCGGACTTGGCGGCGCTGTTATCCAGGATATCGAGCATCAGAGCCGGGTCGATCCCGCCTTTGGTGCTGAGCGTCAACCCTTCGTTGAATGCTTGCATCAAGTTAGCCAGGATCAGGTTCTGGGTAAGCTTGGCCTGCAGCCCCTTGCCCGGCCCGCCGCAGTAGTAGAATTTCTTGCCCATCGCTTCGAACAATGGCTTTGTTCGCTCAAAAACTTCGGCATCGCCTCCAATCATGAACGTCAGTGTCCCGCCATTGGCGCCCGTTGTGGACCCAGTGCAGGGTGCATCCAGAAAATGGATCCCCTTGGCCTCCAGCTTCTCGCCGATTGCCCGGCTTGCCGAGGGCGCAATGGTGCTGGCATTCGCGACCACGGTTCCGGGCGTCGCGCCCTGGATCACGCCGTGAGAGCCGAGCATAACCTCTTCGGCCATCGCCGTATCGCCCACGCAAACACAAACGAACTCAGATTTTTCGGCGACCTCTTTGGGTGTCGCACACGCAACGGCTTTCGCTTGCTCGGCCAATTGTGCAGCCTTGGCGGAAGTATAGGACCATACTGCGACGGTATGTCCGGCGCGTGCCAGGTTGCGCGCCATCGGGTAACCCATGAGTCCCAAGCCGAGAAATCCAACGTTAGCCATAAGAGAGAATGGTAGCAATGAAACCCGCAGTCTTGGTCACAAAACGCATCTATCCCGAAGCCGTGCACTATTTGAGCGAGCATTGCGAGATAGACGATGTGGGAACGGACGACGGGCTTACTGCGGAGGAACTGAAAAGCCGCGTGCGCGGTAAGCAAGCCGTCATCTCGCAGTTAACTGACCGCTTTAGCGCTGACGTCATTGAGCGGCTGGAGGACGTCAAGATCATCGCCAACGTCGCGGTCGGGTTCGACAACATCGACGTACCAGCGGCGACGCGCAAAGGCATCCTGGTGACCAACACGCCCGATGTTTTGACCGAGACCACCGCCGATTTCGCGTTCGCGCTGTTGCTGGCCGCCGCGCGCCGCGTAGTGGAAGCACACCAGTTCGTGCATGCCGGCCAGTGGAAGAAGTGGGCCATCGATCTGCTGGTCGGCCAGGACGTGCATCATAGGACGCTGGGACTCTTCGGAATGGGCCGGATCGGCCAAGCAATGGCCCGTCGCGGCCGCGGCTTTTCGATGCGCATCCTCTACAACGATGCGGTGCGTGCGCCGGAGGCTATCGAACGCGAACTGCAACTGGAGTTCGTTCCGGCCGAACGGCTATTGCGCGAAGCGGATTTCGTAAGCCTGCATGTGCCGCTGCTGGATTCGACGCGCAAGCTGATTGGCGAACCGCAGTTGAGGCTCATGAAGAAAACTGCGATCCTCGTGAACACCGCACGCGGGCCGGTGGTGGATGAAGCTGCACTGGGCAAAGCGCTGGCGGAGGGCTGGATCGCCGGCGCGGGGCTGGATGTCTTCGAGCACGAGCCGCAGGTCCACCCCGAGTTACTAAAGCTGAAAAACGTGGTTGTCGCGCCGCATATCGCCAGTGCGTCCGTTGACACGCGGCGCGAAATGTCCATGTTGGCAGCGCGTAATGTTGTGGACGCCTTGGAGGGCCGGCGCCCGCTTACGCTCCTGAACCCTCAGTTGTGGGATTCCCTTTCAGCCCGGAAAGCAGTTTAAGCACCAGCAGATCGGATGGGTGGAAGTTCGCGACCGCGACGTTGTTCAGATCCTCATCGGTTTCCGCGATGTGGCTGCGGATCAATGACCGCAGTTCCTCCACGCTGACGCCGAGTTCCTTGGCAGCCTCTTGTTCGGAGTACTGGGTCTTGGACGACTTGGTGGCGAGTATTCCCTGATTCATACTTCACTTGGATTCTAAGGCGGAAATCGCGCCAGCCCAATCGGGCGGAGAACCTAGATGCAATCGAGCTATGCCCGAAGACTTTCGTACTAAGGCCGGACCGGCCCGTTAGCAACGTTCCGTTTACCGTACATCGCCAATATCGGGCGTCGTGAGCATGGCATCGTTGAACCGATTCGTAAAATTGGCGATCGAAATCGTTAGCGTCAGTTCCACGATCTGATCGTCCGTGAAGTGGTGCTTCAGTTCCTGCAGTGCGGCCGGCCGCATTGCAGAGGCGCCGCGGGTCACCCGCTCGGCATAGAGCAGCACCGCCTTCTCCTTTTCATCGAAAGCGTTCGAGCGGCGGAAAAAAGCCAGCGTCTTGATCTGTTCGTCAGTTACCCCGTTCTTCTTGCCAGACGCCGTGTGGGCGCGGAAGCAATACTCGCAGCCGTTGATCTGCGCCGTCTTCAAGTACGCCAGTTCTTTGTATTTCGCCTCCACCGATCCCTTGTCGATCACTGCCGCGTAGAGCGGCAGAAAGTGTTTCAATGCCTCCGGCACTCGCGCCATTACGCCAAAGAAGCTCGGTATATGGCCGAAAACGTGCGTGAGCTTGTCGAACGTCGACTGGAGGGAAGCGTCCGCCTGCTCTTTTGTGAGTGGCGTGATTACGTACGACGGACCCGTAGTGGCTGTGGACATAGGAACTCCTCGTTTTCGTAGGATTATGTTGCGGACGAAAGGTTTCGCTTTTGCGAGCTGATTACACCGGTGTTGAGGCCGATCGTGGTGAGCCCGCCGAAGAAGCGCGCATGCTCGATCTTGATGCAGCGGTCCATCACGACCTCTAGACCGGCTTGGCGGGCGCGCTCGGCCGCTTCTTCATGAATCACCCCGAGTTGCATCCATACCACTTTAGCGTTCCTGGCGATGGCTTGATCCACAATTTCGGGCACGGCCGAAGGTTCGCGGAAGATATCGACGATTTCGATCGGATCCGGCACCTCGGCGAGCGACGCGTAGCATTTCCGTCCGAGAATCTCTGTCTCGCGCGGATTCACCGGCGTGACGTCGTAACCTTGCGCGATTAAGTAAATGGCGGCGAAGTGGCTGGGCCGGAAGGCATTGGCTGAAAGGCCAACCATCGCGATGCGTTTGTAGTTTTGCAAGATGCGGATGCGGTCCGCCGCCGTAGTCGCGAAGCGGCTCTGGTTGACTGGCGAATTGCCGCTGACACCGTCCGTCATGCACTAGCAGCCGCGGCCGTAGCGCTCAATGCCTGGTCCAGATCCCAAATTATATCCTCGATGTCTTCCAGCCCGATCGATAAACGAATCAGATCGTCGCTAATGCCGCAAGCGCGCTTTTCCTCATCGCTAAGCTGCTGGTGCGTGGTGGAGGCGGGGTGGATCACCAGGCTCTTGGCGTCGCCCACGTTGGCCAGGTGCGAGAACAATTTCAGGCCTTCGATGAACCGCCTGCCTGCCTCCAGCCCACCCCGGATTCCGAAGCTGAGGATCGCTCCCGCGCCGCGCGGCAAATATTTCTGCGCCAGCGAGTAATAGCGGCTGGACGGAAGCCCCGGATAGTTCACCCATGCGACGCGCGGATGCTTGGAAAGAAATTCCGCCGCATCGATCGTATTCCGCGAATGGCACTCCATGCGCAATTTCAACGTCTCGATCCCTTGCAGGAACAAGAACGCATTGAAGGGGCTCATAGCCGGTCCATAATCCCGCAGGCCTTCAACGCGCGCTTTGATGATGAACGCGAAATCGCCGAAGGTCTCGAAGAACTTGATGCCGTGATACCCCTTGCTGGGTTCGAGCATTTGCGGGAACGGACCGCGATCCCAGGGGAAGCGCCCGCTGTCTACGATTACGCCGCCAATGGAAGTGCCATGGCCGCCGATAAACTTGGTCGCGGAATGCAGCACGATGTCGGCGCCGTGTTCGATCGGGCGGCACAGGTAAGGCGAGGCGAAGGTATTGTCGATCATCAGCGGCAGATTGGCCGCGTGCGCGACTTTTGCGACGGCTTCGATGTCGAGCACGTTCAACACCGGATTGCCGATTGTCTCGCCGTAGATCAGACGCGTGCGCGGCGTGATGGCGCGGCGGAAATTCTCCGGATCGTCGGGATCGACGAAGACGGTATTGATCCCGATCTTCCGGAAGCTGACATCGAACTGCGTGAATGTGCCGCCGTAGAGATACTTGGAGGCGACGATCTCGTCGCCGCTGCCCAACAAATTGGTGATGGCAATAAATTGGGCGGCTTGCCCGCTCGCCAGTGCAAGCGCCCCCACGCCGCGTTCGAGTGACGCCATGCGCTCCTCGAACACCGCCGTGGTCGGGTTCATGATGCGGGTATAAATATTGCCGAAGCGCTGCAGGTTGAAAAGATTCGCGGCGTGCTCGGTGTCCTCAAAGACGTAGGACGTGGTCTGATAAATCGGCACTGCACGCGACCCGGTTTCCGAATCAGGCCGCTGACCAGCGTGCAGCGAGCGCGTACTGAAACCGAAGACGCGGTCTTCGGTTTTCCCGTTTTTTGTAGTTTTAGCTTGTGTGTCGCCGTCGGACATAAGTCTGATTGTATCCGGCGGTCAATCGCGGTGCTACTTCGGGGTTTTCAATTCCGCGTAGAGTTGGCCGAGGAAGCGGTCGCGGGTGGTTCCCGGTTCCTGCACCTTCGCGTCGTAATCGCCGGCGGGCTTGGCGGCGAGCACCTGCTCCAAGCTGTCACCCTGGTCCACGAGCTTGGCCACGCGATCGCGAACCGCGAGAATCATGTCGCGCTGCGCTGCGACCGCATTGCGATCCACGATCGGGCCGTGACCCGGGATAATCTTTGTGTTCGGCCCGGCCTGCCCAATGATGTACGCCAGCCCGTCCAGCATTCCGTTCAGCGATCCGCCGTTGGCGCGATCGATATTCGGGAATTGCACCGAGCGATAGAAATCGCCGGACATGATCGCATCGGCGTTGACGAAGCGAACCAAGGAATCGCCGTCCGTGTGGGCGCGCGGAATCGGGATCAGCCGCACCTCTTCGCCGTTCATATGGAAGGTGACCGGTCCGCTATATGTGATCAGCGGTAGCGCGGCTGGGGGCGCCCCAGGCGGAACGCTGCCATTGGCGGCGGGCGCTGGATGCATCAGTCGATCGCGCAACTGCTCACGCGCAAAAATCGTCACGCCCATCTTGCCCAAATTCTCATTGCCGCCGGTGTGGTCTCCATGGACATGCGTATTGATCAGGAAGCGAATCGGCTTGTCGCTGATCTGCCGCACGGCTGCCACGATCTTCTCCGTTAGCGGTGCGAACTGGCTATCCACCATCAGAACACCATCCGGCCCGGCCAGAACCCCGATCGTGCCGCCCTGGCCTTCCAGCGTGTAGAAGTTGCTGGCGATCTTGGTGGTCTTTATTTGTACCTTGCTGAAATCGGGCTGCCCTTGGGCCCGCAACACAGTGTGCGCAAGCGCCAGAGTCCCCAACAGAGTGAGCATGGACCGCGTCATAACAGGTCTCCTTTCCCGCTCGAACTTCGAAACAGCATATCAGTTCGATCGGGAGCCGGCGGCCTGCTAGCGCGTGATCAGTTCCGAGAGCGTCTCGCCCATCGGCTTATAGTTCGAGTAGGTCTCATCGTCAATGGAGTTCTCGTTGATGAATCCGAGTGCCGAGGCGCTTACGTGGGTTACAAAGTGCTTCGGAAGCCAAAGGTGCGGAGCAACCGGTTCCTGTTCGAGCGTGAAGCTGGTGCCCGGATGCACTTTTGCAATGAAGCCGTACAGGCTCACGGGTTGAAAGACCTCCGCTTGCACCTTAACCCACTGGCCGCTCGCCTCATCGATCCACAAACGCCCGCGCATGCCGGCCAGCACCTTGGTTTCGCGGCTGCTCGGGGCGTAGCCGGGTTTAGGTGTGGCATCCAGCACCCAACACGTACGGCCATTGACTGTTTCTTCACCCATCTGCCGGAAGTCGAACGCGCTCACCATCCCTTTTAAAAGCGCATTATCCTGATGCCGCTCCCGCTGGTATTTCTCGATGCGTTTCTGGCGCTCCCGGGGCGACTCCTGCTCCCTCCGGCGCATCTCGGCCTGCAGTTTTCGGACTTCTTGCGCCTGATCTGCTGAACTGAGCGGCTTGTCATTGATCGCGATCAGGCGGTTGTAAGGCGACCCGTCGATCATGACCACCTGGTAGGTCTTTACGGTGGGCTGTCCGTCGCGCTTACTTTCCACATCGCGCTCGACGTAGGAATATTTAGGCGCTTGATTCCAATCTTCTACGATCGCTTGCTCGGACCGTTGCACGATCTGCTGCACGTCCGGCGCTGGTAGGGAAGCTGCAACCCCAATCCCCGCCGCCCCCGCGAAAAGGAAGAGACCCCAGCCCATCGCTGCCAAACTCATGCAAGTAATGTACCAACCTTCGCAGGCCTTCAATCGCCTAATTCTCAAGGACATAGCAGATAGCACTGCGTAAAACTTTCCGGACCCTTATAGTGTCGCTTCCATTTCCTATACTCAGCGGGCCATTCGCCTAAGCCTCATGCGCCAAGACTTAGAACCGCACTTCGAGCGAGATCGGAAAATGATCGGAAGCATGTGCGCCTCGCACCACGCGCGCATCTTCGGCTTGAATCGGCCCGCGCAGGAACACCCAATCCAGCGCGCCAATGAAAATATGCGTTCGGAGGCGCCGATCTCCAAAACAGCTCTGATACCCGGCCTGGTTCAGCCGCGCGATCAAAGGAGAGCGCCGGCTCTTCGTATTGAAATCTCCGGCGATAATCACCGGCACATCCTGCGGATAGCGCCCGGCGTCCTGGAGCACTTCGTTCAGTTGCCGAAGCCGGAGTTGTTCATTGCCGCGGCTCTCGAGGTGCAGATTGTATACCACCAGTCGCCGGCCGCCGTTGTCCAACTCAGTGATCTGCGCGATCCGGCCGCCTTCACGCCGCTGCAGGATAGCGAGCGACGAGATCAATAAAGGCCGCGGCTTCCAGAATCCCGATTGATTTTCAAACCGCAGAATGCGCGAGGAAAGAATCGGCAGCGTGGACAGCACCGCTTGTCCGTGATACGCCGCCCCCGCGCTGGTTTTTTGGCTCAACTCCTCGAACTCCGGCGCGAACGAATAATTCATCCCGAACACCTCGGCCAGTGTCTGCGCGATATCTTGGCCATGCGTGCGGCGCGCTTGGAAATCCACCTCTTGGAAAATACACAAGTCGGGGCGCCTGGCGCGCATTTCCGCTTCGATGCCCGCCAGGTGCTGTCCGCGGTCGATATTCCAATTCAAAATGCGAGCGGTGCGCCGGAAATGCGCCGAACGGGAATAGGATGCTTCGCGAATGGTATCCAGAGCGGTGCTGGCCGTGCTTGGGGGGCTGTCGGAAGCAAATGCGCGGGACGCTCCATACATGCCGGCCAGAACGGCCAAGATGACCACCAATAAAGGGAGGGTGTTGCGAACCACGACGGCCTACCAACGGCACGCGCCGCCTCTTTAGTTTATACTGAAAAAGAGTCGCAGGCCGGTTCCATCCCCAAATCTTTGGAAGATTGAAGCGCCCAAGGAAAACTCTATGGTAGTTGTACTGACGATTATTCACATACTGGTTTGTTTCTTCCTGATGGTGGTCGTACTGCTGCAGAGCGGCAAAGCCGCGGATCTGGCGGGCGCCTTCGGCGGAATGGGTTCTCAGACCGCATTCGGCGCGCGCGGTTCAGCCACGGTTTTATCCAAGGCCACTACCATAGCCGCTGCAGTGTTTATGCTGACATCGCTCACGCTGGCTATCATGGCGACCCGGAGCTCGGGCGGGACGGGCAGCGTGCTCGAGAAGCAGAAGGCGCCAGCGAAAACCACTGCGCCGAACCCGGCCGGGAACACGTCCGTACCGGTGCCCGGCACGCCGGCGGCTCCGGCCCAGCCTGGACAAGCGGCTCCAGCGCAGGCTCCAGCACCCGCACAGGGCGGCAAGCAGCCTTCCATGACGATCATCAAACCGGATGGGAGCCAGACCACGATCCCGGTCCAGATCCCGAACGGGTCCCCCGGCCAGCCGCCGGCAGGCCAGCAACCGGCGCCAAAGAAATAAACAGGCCACGCGGAGGTGGCGGAATTGGCAGACGCACTAGCTTGAGGTGCTAGCGGGAGCAATCTCGTGGGGGTTCAAGTCCCCCTCTCCGCACCAATAACTTACAGGGGATGGCCGAGTAGGCAGCGACCTTCCCCGGACCACTGGCGGACCAAAACACTTCTTGATTTCTCGTTTTCGCCGGTTCATACTCGCTGGCATGAAAAACCAGCAACCCAAGATTGAACTGCGGAAAGACGTGCCGCGTCCCTACTGGCGTCTGCGGTTGTTCGTGCCGACACCAACCGGCCTGCGACGCCGCAACTTCGACCTTGGGTTTCGCGACGAGACCACACGAAAGCAGGCGAACAAGAAGAGGCTCGAACTGCTGGCGAAGGTCAACCGCGGCGAGCTGCACGACAGCGGCGGCATGGCCTTCAGCGACCTGGTGGAGCGATTCCGGGAACTGCGTCTGCCTTCGCTAAAAGCCAGCACACAGGCTCTCTACCAGCAGCATCTTGAGCACCATCTCTTACCGGCCTTCGGCGGCTACGAACTGGAACAAATCAATAGGCTCCGTATCGAGCAGTTCCTCGCATCGAAGTCGGGCCTGTCCTGGTGGACGCGGCGGGGCATTCTTACCGTGCTCTCTGCTGTGCTGGGAGCCGCTGTGGAGTGGCAGGCCCTCGACCACAACGTAGCAACCGGAATTGTGCTGCCTCACAAAGCTGAGAAGAACCCGAAGGTGATTCCTTCCGCTGAGCAGTTACGTTCGCTCACAGCGGCTCTGGATGCCAACACGGGCATGCTGGTGCGACTTCTCGCCGTAACCGGCTTGCGAGTGAGTGAGGCGATCGCCTTGAAGTGGTCTGACGTGGACTGGCAGAGGCAGACGGTCACGGTTCGGCGACGCTGGTATCGAGGCAGCATGGACGAGCCGAAATCCGTGGCGTCTGTCCGGCCTCGGTGGATTGGTCCGCTGTTGGCCGAACTGCGTGCACTGAAACCCGAAGTGGACGGATTTATCTTCGGCGGCGAGCAGCCAATCGACGAACGGAACGAGCTACGCGAAAAACTGCGGCCTGCGCTGCGGAGTATCGGCCTGCCGGTGGGGACCGGTTGGCATTGCTTTCGGCGGCTACACGCGAGTTTGCTCCAGCAGGCCGGAGCCAGCAGCATCGAGACCAGCAAGCTCGTTGGTCACGTGGCAATCGCGACGACAGCGGATTATACGATTGTTGGACAGGCTCGTGAAGCTGAATTGGTTGGTGGTGTCTGTGAGCGGCTGCTACTGGCCTAGTTTGGCCGGATCGCCTTCGTCGTCGGCTGGTTCTGCGGGCTTGGGCGTCTCTGCGGTGCTTAAGAACTCCTGTTCCAGCTCGTTGTAAAATTGCCAATCGTCTGCACGCGGAGAGCGGTCTGGACACTTGTTGCAGAAACGCTCATTGAATTGCGCGTTGATTCCATCAAGATCTCGACCGCCCACAACGTAACCGTGCAATCTGCAGCGTATAATTTTTCGATTTGCTCGCTCAAGTCCGAGCCGTGTTAGAAGTAGATCGCTGAACGGATGATAAAAGATCAGCTTCTCCTTACATTCTTTCAGCACGCGGGTGGGATCGTCGTCTTTGATGGCCAGTTCGATGAGAGAAGGCCACGGTTCGATGGTTGGATCAATGCCATAAGAGGTGAGAATGTTTTGGTGAATCTGCCTGTTGTTCGTTTGGATGTCGCCCTCAAATGTTCTACCTTTTTGTCGGTCAGTCCAACGCTCCAGTAGCCACTCTGCATTTTTGCGATATTCACTGTCCTCTGGCCATTCATCGACGACGGCTCTGACCCAGCGGATGACCTCCCCATCTTGCTCCGTTTCGACCATCCTCGCTGTGGTTACCGCATGGAACAGCTCGTCCATGCTCTTGTTTTCGGTCGCGATGGCCGCAGCAAACTTAAGCATTTGAAACGCCGATTTTCTGTACTCCGCTGCCGCCTGCCGGAAGTCCGCATTCTCCAACAATTTCGCCAGTCTAGTTACTTCGATCCCGATATCAACAATTGGCCGTGATATGACCCATCGGTACTGAGATCGAGCGATTGCCCGCGCGAGTCTTAACGATTGTCTATACTTTCGATGGGCTGCCAACAAGCTCTCGTTCACCTGGAATGACAATACGGTCAACCAGAGCGGGTCGTCGCCTCTGCGCTGGTGCCCTTTCCAGATCATTATCAAGCCGTGGGCCTTCTGAACAGCTACACCCAGTTCAGCAGCTTTCCGAGTAGTTTGCGCAAACAGGTGAAGGTGCCTCGGAGTTCTTCTGGCGATCTGGCAAAGCGCCTCCGCTGTGGTAACCTTGCGAGCGGCAGCCAAGCTTTGGGGTTGGTCAGAATGCATTAGTTGCATCCATTCAAGTTCACCTAGCTGCAATGTTGCGTTGAACTGCACCTCAAGATACTCGGTTGCGCTTGAGATAACCTTCTTAACTGTCGTTATTGCAGCGGGTAGATCCCTGCTCTTCATCTGGTCATGCGCTCTTTGCAGATCGAGACGAAAGCCCTTTTCGTGGAGGTCAGCAACGATCTCGGCAACCCGTTCTATAGGTCGCCCCCGCATGGCATCTACGAAATCCGTTGCTTTTGTGTCCAGTAGCAGGCGGCTAACGACAACCGTTTTAGATCGCGTAAGGTCAGCCAAAAACTTGTCAAACCGCTCGGGCAGAGCATTGGCCGTGGGTATGCGTACTGTTAAACTCTGTGTCTCGCCCTTCTCTAGCGCGGTCAGCACTGCCTCGTCAAGCTGGATTGCGGTCCAGAACAGCCTTCGGGCATTCACATCTGCATGGAACAAGAACGTAGGCTGATGAAGCTGCCGAGCCAGATAATCTGCGGCCTCTCGTTCCAGAGATTGCGAAATGAAGAGTCCGTGCGAGGAGTACGCCGTGTGGAGCGAGCTTTTAAGCTGAGCGTGGAACGTCAAGCCGGTGGATGCACCGTTGCGGAAGACTTCCACAACGTAATCCCAACCGTAGTCAAGCTCACTGGCGTTCACGGCCCAATCGGCAAATACAGTTCGGAAGATGGCATCGCCTTGGCTGTCGGTTGTGTGTTGCTCGGGCCTCTTCAAATCTAACGCTCCCAGCCGAATTTGGGAAACCTCCGGCTTCTATTTGAACGCGGAGGGCACTGAAATACGAATCTTACAGCCATTCCCGCCAAAATGCGTCGCTGGATCACTTAGCAGCGTTGACGGCTGCTGTCAGTTCGTCAAACTTAGCGGCAACTAATCCGCAGGCCGTTAGCGTTTCTGGCGTCAGTTCGAAACTCAACTGCGCGTTATCGAGAGCAACCGTCACGAAGACCTGCTTGGCCTTGGAGAGTGTACGAATCAAGCTCACATCACTTTCGACCATCGAATCTTGACGCCACTGACCACCTAGCATCAGGTTTGATGTCCATTCCAGTTTTGAACTGTAGACCTGCCTCCCATCGGCGACGATCACAACTGGCGCATAGGTCCATTTATCGCCAATGGTCGTCACCTGCAATTGGAGACCGATGGTTGCTTTGGAATGATCGAATGATTGAGCGGCGGTGGGCGCGATTTTGCACTGCGGTTTTTGATCGAGCTTCGCCAAGCCACGGCGATTGTCAACGAACTTTGCCTTTTGCGGCTTAGTCGAATACAGGGCGATGGCCAAAGGCACGTTGCGAGTTTCAATGATTTGCTGGCCGGACAACTGGACCGCAGAAAGCACACCGGCGAGTACAAGCGCTATTCTCATGTGAATCGTTCTTGTAATACGTCAGTGACTTTCACGATTCGCCGGCGCGCCGGTCTCTTTCGGCCCTAAGCTGCGGGTCTCTTGCGGTCCTAAAATGCGAGTTTCAACCGGCGGGTTATTTGCCTTTGTGACATGCTGTGTAGGCGGGGAACCTACCTGTTGAGTGGGTGGCGGGCTAGACCAAGCGTGACCGCCAAACTTAGCAGGGGAAGGTAGCATTGTGGCCTGCTCATGAGGTGATTGATCCATTCGTGACCATTTGCTGCCCATTGGTCTCGGGCTAAAGTTACCGTTGGCAGAGATTGGGTCGCTGTCGGCGACTGTGCCCCAACGTGAGTTTTGGCTGGACCAGAATGCTTCTGTCCCCCACGGTTCTGGGTGGTCTACGTTAAATTCTTCGCACCAACGATCCCACATTTGGTTGCGTAGATTGTTGATTTCCGCTCTTATGGCTTTGTTCTCTTTGCGCGCATTGAAAGCTGCGAACTTGTCTCGCTGCTTTACTAACCTCTGCGCGTACTGTTTCGGATCATGTACATTGAACGCCGTCGCAATCTGGGGAAACAATATGGCAGTGCCAAACTGAACAATGTCCAATGAGCTGGTTTCACCTATTCCAGGTATCGTTTCGTTTCCGAGTTTGTAACACACCAGATACAATGGCACACCGCAAGCTTTTGCGAGAGCCTCAAGACTGGCTAGCTGAAAATCATTGCGTTCAATGTAATCGCTCGGCGACGGCATTTCGTCTTTGAAGCATTTCGCTTCAGTCAGCATGAGAATCTGTGGTGGCTTCTTCGGCCTTTCAAAATCGCGCCCTTTCACCTCTACCATGGTCAGCTCTTGATAAGTGTCATCGTCTTCTGTTTCGCCACGACTGGTAACCATGCACAAATCCACGTCAAAAGCATAGGCGCCATTCACACCGAATCGCGCTAGCGAACCGGCACGATGCCAGTCTTGATAACTACGGACTCTTAGGTATTCGTCGTTTAGAATGTTCTTCATCAAATCGCCTCAGCTAGACAGTGCGCTTTAACCTTCCGCTCAGAAATCGAGTTCGTCATCATCAGGTTCACCCTTGGAAGGCTTTCAAGCTGACAGTTCCGGAGCTTTGGTTGGTTTGCCTGCGCGAGCCTTTCCGCCGTTACTCCGCCGTTTGCGCGCTGCTTCCAGGCGCTTCGTTTCAACCAACATCCTTGGATGCATCAAACGGTTGTCATCATCGGGATGCACCTCGAACTCTTTCAGCGCGGTTTCCAAGTCCGCGTCATGTTCGGGACCGAGGCCGAGCCTGCGGAGTAGCACCGCTTTGTCGGGTGTGATGCCGCCTTCCGTGTAGCAGAATCCTAGCAGGTCCAGGTAAATTGCACGTTGGGGCAGAGTAAGCCTTGCTCTGGCACCGGAAATGAACCAATCCTTGAAATACCAGGTGTAGAAGTCCCTGAAGACACTCTCCGCGTTTCTCATCTAGCTTAGAATACCTCTCTACACTGAGGATTGAAGATTGAAAATTGAACACCAAACATCAACGATTAAGCACTCACCACTCAAAACCAATAACCCAATACCGACTACTAACCACTAAATACGCAGCACTGCTAGCTAGCACTGCTGCCACCCTGAGGCTCACTGGCAGGCTCCATCAACGTTTTCCGGTAGATTAACAAAATTTAATGTGGACAGCCGCGTCTGCGCCCCCCGCTGGGTCGCCAACCGCTTCTTCAAAACGGATTTGGACCCCATTTCCCCCCGCGCGAGGCGCGGACCACACGCGGACCACGGCGGACCAAAATCAGCACATCTGAAAGTCGGTAAGTTATTGAGGAGGTGGCGGAATTGGCAGACGCACTAGCTTGAGGTGCTAGCGGGAGCAATCTCGTGGGGGTTCAAGTCCCCCTCTCCGCACCATAACTTAGGCTGTGGATAACTTCCACGGCCTTTCCAATCTCCAGTGGTTCTGCCAGCGGTTGCCGTATAATGAGGCATGCCCCGGCGATACGGCGACGGCTCCCTGTTCAAGCGAGGGCAGGTTTACTACTTCCAGTATTTCGAGAACGGCAAGCCGCGCCAGTTTTCGACCCGCTGCGAGAGGCTCGACCAAGCCAAGCAGTTTCGAAATGATCTTCTCGGGAAAATCCTGCCTGAACCGGGCGAGCGAAAAGGTCACCTGTGACGAGCTGCTCGACAATCTCCTGCGTCACATAAACGAAAACGGCAAGCCTTCGACCGCCAAAATCTGGAAGCTGGTCATCGACGCCAATCTGCGTTCGTTCTTTGGGCATTTGAGGCCAGAGCAGGTCACAACTGACCGGATGCGTGATTACCGCGACCGACGCAAGGCGGAAGACCGCTCCGAAGCGACTTGCAACGGGGAATTGTCGATTCTGCGCACGGCCTTCAATCTCGGTCGGAAATGCACACCGCCGAAAGTCGAGCGGATGCCCTATTTCCCGATGGTCAGCGAAACGGACAACGCGCGGCAAGGATTTCTAACCGATGAACAGTACACAAAAATGCGAGACGCCCTGCCCGATTACCTCAAGCCGCTTTTCGTCACCGCTTATTTCACCGGGTTGCGTCTCGGTGAACTTCTGGCATGGCAATGGGATCAGATCGATTGGGACCAAGGATTCATCACACTGCACGCAAAGGAAACCAAGAGCGGTCACGCGCGCGTTGTGCCGATCCTGACCGGCGACATGAACGAGTGGCTGAAATGGGCACACAAGTGGTCGAATGGATGCCCACAGGTGTTTAATCGGATTGGCGAACCAATCAAGGACTTTCGTTGGGCATGGCGCAAAGCGTGCAAAGCCGCCGAAGTTCCCGACCTGAAATTTCACGATCTCCGCCGAACCGCCGTCCGCAACATGCGCCGCGCTGGTGTTTCACAGGTTGTTCGTATGCGTATCACCGGCCACCGTACGGATTCAATGGAGCGCCGTTACAACATTGTTGATACAGATGACATCAAAACGGCAAAGACCCTTATGGAGCACCTCGCTAAATCCTAAGCGAAGAATTATTTAGCCTTGTTGAGTGCTCGTTAGAACGGCATACGTCTCTCATGGTCGAACGAAAGCAACTCGGCGATTTGGCGATTCAATATTTTCGTAAAACGCTTGCAGACGGCGACCGCTTGGCGAACTTCCTATTGAGTTTAGATCTTGACCGGGGGACAGCATCAGCGTTCCTGCCGAGTGCAGTTAACGTGCAGGCAATTACGGATTTCCAAAATGATGACACGTCCTTGGATCGTTTCCGCAGTCCGGGTGATGATTGGAGATCAGAGGAGCGAAAGTTTGTCCATTCGTATCTGACATGGGACGTCGAGAACTTCGCTGTCTGGGAGAGCTGGCCCGAAAAACAGGAACAAGCCAATCCCTGGGACGAAGCGGTCCTATATTTTTGGAATGTTGATGGTCTTCACTCCTGCTGGGATCGCCCAGGCGGCACAAAATTCCCATCGAGAACTCGTTACGCTTATGTCGCAAGTCCAGATGAGCGGATGATTTCCATAGCGTTCGACCATGCGCGTCCATACCCGATGATTTGTGCCCTTACAGGAACGCCAAAGACCAGCGACTTCAAAAAAGCTTCCTTCGTTGTTCCGGACAGCCTGTTGGCCGAACTTGCCGCAAATACTCGGCATATCTTGATTGGCGCGATGGACGAGCGCGTCTGCCTGATCTGGACTCGCGCCTGAAAGCTTCCTCGCCGCCTCGCAAAGGCGCGGCACCAACTTAACGCAACGCGTTAGGGATGGTGTCATTCTCAAGATTCCCGGGCGGGAACTTTGCCTCCTTCCGCCTCGCCCCTTTCCCTCGCTGACCAGCTTAAGCGGTCGTCCTCGCCGTCAACCCTACCCTTCGGCTCGCTCCGCTCGGGGTTGACCGCTCCGGGCAACCGCGAAGATTTCCCTCATACGAGGGAAAGGGGCTAAATGAAACTTTGTCCAGCCTGACAGCCGTGTACCCTGCAAACTACGATGAGCATCAAAGATCCACTCCTGACCGCCTACTGGATCAAACCAGCCGAAGCAGATCACGGACTTGGATACGGAGTGACGGCATACTCGCTAGAAGACGCAATGTCGCTGCTCAAGGAAGCGAGAATCACATTCAATCCCGCAACGGCCACTGTTCGCGAGAACGTTCAACCTGAACAGATGGATGCGAAGCACATTGCGCCAAACGCTGGCCCGACAGTATGGCGTGGAGTCTGGTATCCTCGCCTGAATCTTTAGCGGTAATCTGCGCCGCCGTTGACAGTCATTGACAAATAGCACGTCTCCCGGTGCGCTTATCGGCGTCAACGCGCGCGCATGTTCATCTGTAAATCTTTCTATAAGAGAGACTTGGGCGACTCCGAAGACCGATGCTCTATCCAGTTGAGCTATGAGTGCAAGTCTTTTATTTTCAGTAATAAGCGTTGATAGTCTTGCTTGTTTGAGGCTCCAAGATCGCTTCTATTGACAGTTTTGTTGACAGTTAAGCGGACGAGTGCCACTGTTCCGCAATGATCCCCTTCACGCGGAAACGAGCGCGCAAGCTGAGCGTTGTGCCGTATCGTCATCATCCGAAATTTAAATGGACGTTATCGGGCTACTACGTCGACGGCAAGCGGGTTCGGCGGTTCTTCAAGACAAAGGACGAAGCGGAAGGGTTCGCGCGCCAGGTTGAAATCCAAATTGAGAACCTTGGCTCTCGCGCTATCGGCATTGACCCGCGTTTGCACTACATGGCCCTCGATGCCCACGACAAACTTGCGGGGTATGGAAAGACGATTTCCGAGGCCGCCGAGTTTTACACGCGCCACCTCGACACGTTGAATCGGAGCTGCTCCGTCGACGAACTCGTTGCCGGGTTTCTGCAAGACAAGGAACTCGACGGCAAGCGGAAGCGGACGATGCACAATTACCGCTGGCGACTAGAGCGTTTTCAACGCAAGTTCGGAAAGCGGATCGTCGCGACGATCACCACAAGCGAATGTGACGACTGGCTGCGCGGTCTGGGCCTCTCGCCCATCAGCCGTATCAACTACCGCCGCGTGCTCTTCGCGCTCTTTGCATACGCTCTTGTGCGCGGATATGCCATTGAGAACCCAATAGCGAAGATTGCGAAACCGAAAACGCCGGATGCGCCGATTGAGGTGTTCACGCCTGAGCAAGTCCGCGCACTCTTGGACGCCGCCGAGCCGTCGATTCTTCCCTTCCTAGCCATTGGAGCCTTCGCCGGCTTGCGTCATGCTGAGATTTGCCGCCTCGACTGGAGCGAAGTGAAGCTCGACCGGAATTTCATTGAAGTCACCGCCTTGAAATCTAAAACGGCCAGCCGCCGCCTCGTGACGATTCAGCCAAATCTCAAGGCCTGGCTTGCGCCGTTTGCGCGTCCCAGGGGGAAGGTTGAACCGCCGAATTCGCGGAAGCTCCGCGAAGCCGCCCAACGTCACGCCGGAATCGACAAATGGCCAACCAACGCACTTCGGCATAGTTTCGCGAGCTTCCACCTTGCCAAGTTTCAGGACGCACCCGCACTCGCCCTGCAAATGGGTCACACGACAACAGCGATGCTCTTTGCTCACTACCGGGAAGTCGTGACGCCGGAAGCAGCGGAGACATACTGGAAAATCGAGCCGCAAAGAAACAACGAGTAGGAGACAAATGGGAAAAGTGAATCAATCGAGCAAACGCCAGCTTGAACGACTGCGCAAAGAAATCTTCGTCGGTAGCAAACAAGCCGACCGCGGCAGTTTTGTTGAAGGCAAGGTCGTCTTTGCCGAGATCCGTTCGCGAAGCATTCGGCGCAAGCTAACCCGGTCGCAAGCATCTGAATAATAGAGCCTTAACTGTTTGGATATTGCTAAGTCTTGCTTGACATTGCTAAGTATTGCGTTATATTGTTCTTATGAGAACCACCAAGACCCTTTCCGTCACCCTGCCCCCGGAAATGCTCACTCGCGCTGAGCAGCTCGCCAAGAAAGAACACCGCACCATGAGCGAACTTGTGCGCGAGGCGTTGCGCCAGTACGAACGGAAGACGTGGTGGGATGAGATGAACGACTATGGTCGTGCGAACGCACAAGCTACCGGCATCCGTACAGAAGAAGATGTTGTTGCCGCCATCCATGCGATGCGTCAGGAAAAGCGCGCTCGCAAATAGCCTTAAATGATTTGGGTCGTCCTCGATAGCAACGTTTACGTTTCCGCCCTCGTCTTCGGCGGCAATCCCCGCGCCATCTTGGAACTGGCCGAGCAAGGGTTGTTTGAGGTTTCCGTATCCGACCCGATCAAGGCCGATGTGCAACGAGTCCTGGGGCTCAAGTTCAGTTGGTCGAAGACACGGATTGATGACGCCACTGACTATCTGTGGTCGCTAACACGTGACACCATTCCTGAACAGACCGTCACCGATTGCGTTGACCCGGACGACAACTGCGTGCTCGAATGCGCTTTGGAATCTCATGCCCGAGTGATCGTCACCGGCGACAATCATTTGCTTAAGCTCCATCCCTACCGAGAAATTTCAATTCTCACGCCAAAGCAGTTCCTTGAAGCAAAGTTGTGGCAGAGCTGAGACAGTCTATTTTTTAGATAGAGACACCATCCCCTAAGCGTCGCTTACGCACTTCGTGAACGGCTTTGCGGAGCCGTCTTTGCGTTCGCCCCCTTTCCTTCATATGAGGACGTGGGGTTCTCGCGGTCGCCCGGAGCGGTCAAGGGCGCGCGCATGCGCGTTCATCGCAGCGAAGCGAAGACCCTTGACGGCGAGGAGGACTGCGTAAGCTGGTTAGCGAATGAAAGGGGGCGTCTGCGAATCCTTCTAAGGTTCATCGATGAGATTTTCACTAGGTAGTGGGTGATTCTTGATGTCCTTAATCGCGTTCAAAAGATTTATTGTAGCGCTGGCATCCAGCGTGTCTCCTGTGTATCTAACTTCGTAAAGCCCTTGAAGATTAGATGGGAGTTTGACGCCGTCGCGGACCAGCAGGACGAACCGCCTTCCATAGAAGGCCATAGCTCCGCCGATCTCGATCAACACATTCGGGTTCAATAAGACGTGTTCTTTTGAATCACGATCTGTGATTGTCGTATCTACGTCAACGTGAATGATCGCTGCGCCGCAGCCGCGCATGTCATCCATGACTTTTTCAGGGACTGGCTTTGAAACCGACTGACGCTCAACAGAGACAACGGGTTCGAGCTCGCCGTACTCCAATAGTTTCTTAAGGGATCGACCAAATCTCGATTTTTTCCGTGAGTTATATAGACTCGACGCCGTCGCTCGTCGTTTGCAATCGCAGTAGCAAGAGCCGTCCCCTTTGGTTTCGGTGTCAACTGAGGGGTGGCCGTCTTCACCGCAGGCGGAGGTGTTTCCGTTTCTTGGGCTACCCCGTTTTTCTCATCTTCGTGGCTGGTGATATCGTCCGCTTCGGCCGTAACCTTTGCAGTTCCCTGAAGACTGACGTACTGCTTATCTTTAGATATCTTCAATAAAACCAACCGATCGTGCGCTAGCTTCGATTCGCTCAAGCACCTCGGGCGCCTTCTGTCGCGGCACGCCCATATCTTCGAGGACGTTAAGCGCTATATCTTCGCGAGGAAATGGATGGCCGTCGTATCTTCCCAAAAAGTCACCGAAAACCCTTGGTTTTAATACCGCCTCTCGCTTCGCAGCCGTCTCGGCATTTTCTTCCTTGGGGCGGAGTATGCGTCGAGCAACGTCTGTGACGGAGATCGACGCTGCTTGTGCCCCTCCTTCAATTAAACCGAAGGCGATTGCAGCGCCAGACAAGAGTTTTAGCTGTGAACCCTTGGGATCAACATTCAGGGCTTTGGCCACGTAGAGCGGTGAAGTTGGCTTTCCTGCGTAATGTTCTAGAATTGCTTGAGGGACCCGCAGGGCTTCGTCCAGCGAGGCGGAGGGAACGTCTGACTGCTTGAGGTAATTCCGCTTGGCAGCAGCTTCAGCTAGCGCTGTTTTGGTCCGGCGATTTCGATTTCGCTTTGGCCATAACTGATTTCGCGACTCAAATGGATGATCGCTTTGAAAAATCGAAGCTACCACTTTAGCACGTGCCTGACAATGGGTTCCAGCGGTGTTCCAGCGGTTGCTTTGTGATCGCGGGGAGAATCGGGGGAATTCGGGGGCAAAAAGTGATGACTGCAATGTGCTGAAAGGAAACGCGAGGGAACTGGAGGGGACTTCTCCTCATGGCTTGACGTGCTAGCGGGAGCAATCTCGTGGGGGTTCAAGTCCCCCTCTCCGCACCAAATCTTTCTGTACGCATTCTCATCCATTTACGGCCTCGAATTTTCGTCTGACCCAATTATGGCGCCAGGCCAAGCACTTTAGCCGGATTCACCTTCGCCATGCGGTCGATCTCCGCCTGAGTAAGACCCGCCTGCGCTAAGTACTGATAGAACGCCAGAAGGCCATCGGGATGTAACGGATTATTGGCCTGCCCCAAATCGCTCGATAGGATGCAGTAATCGGGGCCGATGGCGCGAATCGCATTCACGTGTGCCTTCGCCTCCTCGGATCCAGGTTTCACGTAAACGAATTCGAGATAGGCGCCCAACTTGGCCGCTTCCCGCATCTGCGGAATGGACATTCCCACCAGGCGGTTGATCGCATGCGTGACGACGATGTTCTGCACACCCTGACGTTTGCCTTCACGAATTAACAGCAGGGCCTCTTCCGGCGAGGAATGGCCCGTCTCGAGCACCAGGTTGTGCTTCGCAATGATCCCGATCACCTGCACCACCTCAGGCACTAACTGTCCGTCTTTGGCGACGCGAACGAAAGGGCGATGCTCCGGGGCGGCGTTGTGCTCGGAGTCGAACGTTGGCATCCATACGACGCGCCCGTAACCGCCTTTGACCTTTGTCATCCACTCGACTGCTGCCGGGTTGACGCCGCCATTAGTGAGATCGAGTGAAATGCCCCCGAAAATCTCAATCCCGGGCACCTCCTTGCGAACGATATAGGCAAGCGACGCTGTAGGCTCGTAATGATTCTTTAGTACGATCGCGCGCATGCCTCTGCTTTTGGCAAGGCGGGCCAGATCAATCGCATCGATGGATCGGGGCGTGCCGTCCGGGTCACAATGTGCGTGAATATCGATCGCGCCGCTCAGCGTCTGCGGCAAGATCAGCCGAATTGGTAGGAACGCAGTAATGACGAACAGCAAAGCCTGTTTGCGCGGCGTGACCTTCATGAGAGATCCTCCGGGGAAACGTTACCACAAGTGCCCTTCGCCCTCTCGCGGACACGAGCGCAAACGCCTCCCGGATCGGTGCTGCCCCAGTACAGCGCCATTTCCGGTCCCCGGCTCTGTGGTTTTACCGGGTCTTCAGCACAAGCTTCCGCGCGCCGATTTACGCGACCGCACCGATCAGAAGTGAAAACGGTACCGAACCGAGCCGATGAACTCTCTTGGATTATTGAAATGCGTCCCCGCGAAGGAACTGTTGATGTCGAATGGGAAACGCGAATTGGAGATGTTGAGGACAGTTAACCCCAGCGACCATCTTTCGCTCACGTTTTTTCCAAGCATCACGTCGGCCGTGGTTGTGGGCGGCAGGTGAGCAGGCCCGTCGCCTGCAAGAACGCCGGAACCGTGCACGACGTTGGCCGAAAACCAGGCATTCCAGGGCAGCTGAACCTGAGCGCCGGTAGTCAGCGTATTCCGCTGATCATGATCCAGGAAACAATACGTCACCAGGCATACAGCCGGCACAGGCTTGATCAGACCACCAATCGGCGCGCCCAAAAACTGAGCGGTCATGTTCGCGAACGCGGCATGGAAGCGAATGTGGTGAATCACAAGAGGTGAACGAACCGTGGCTTCCGTGCCTCGGATGCGGGCGTTGGGAGTGGTCAAGGGCAGCAGGATATTGGAATTGCCGAGGACATCGTGATCCAGGAAGTCCCGAGAGCTGGTGGCAAAGTGGTCGACGTCCAGAACCCAAGCTTTGAACGGAATTGTCAGGCCGAACTCCCTCTGAATATCGCGCTCGCCCCTCAGCGGGGCAAAGCCGAACCCCGCCCCTCGCTGCTGTAGCAGTTCAAACCCAAACCAGCCTCCTCCCACCGTGTAAAGCGGAGGCGCTTGGTAATACGTTCCGTAAAAAGCCCGAACCACCCAGCGCAGCTTTGGAATCTGAACGGTTCCACCGACCCGTGGATTGGCAGCATTTTCGTTGGCCACGCCCGAGAAATGCGTCAGCCGGAGTCCGGCGTTCAGAGTCAGCCAATGCCAGGGTTTGTACTGATCGTTCACGTAAGCGGCGCCTACGCCACCCGTCGGAACTGCCGATACGGTTTGGGAGGCAGCGGCATCGGCCAAACCAAACACCTGGCTATTGCGCTGATAGAACCCGTAAACGCCTGCTTGCAAGTTATGCGGCCCTTGCAAACTGGTAAGTTCCACCTGGCTGCCGGCATAATTTGAGTTGCTGCGGCTGGTTGACTTAAGAGGATCGCCCGCTCCGCTGATGTATTGCGAGTTGTTGTAGTGGTAGAACGGCGATACGGTCAGCAGCGTTTGGGGGCTGAATGTGTGCACCCAGTTGAATGTCACGAACGAATCGCGTTCCTGGTCGATATCCCGGAATCCAGCATCCTGCTGATCCGGGAAATTGGGAACTTGAAAATGGTCGTAACGGAGCGACGCGGTCCAACGGAGGTTATCCGAAGAGCCCACGTTGTAGCTCATGTTGGTGAAAAAACCTAGGCCGCTCCCCTCGTTGTGGATCACTTGTTCGGACGGCGGCTCGAGGCCGAGATCGGTGCGATTCCCACTGGCGCTGCCGTAGTAGGCGAACTTAGCGCCGTGTCCTCCGAATCCCAACTGGTCGTTGGTCTGGTGGAAGCTGCCGAAGGTGAGGGTCAGGTCGGCATCATTGTTGAAGTCGAAGCCGGACCGCGTCAGAATATTGACCTGCGCAAACGTGCGGTCGCCCCGGCCCGCTCCGTAACCGCCGCGGCTGATCTCCACCTCATCGATGTCTTTGGGATCCATCGCACGGCCGACGTTGCTGGACATGTTTGTGTTGGGAATCGGCACGCCGTCGATCAAATAATCGATCTGGTGCCCGCCCCGCACATGCAGATGGTCGTGCAGCACGAACGCGCCCGGAGTGGTTTCGGTGATGAACTGAAGACTACTCATTCGATCCGCGCCCGGCAGCCCTTCCATGATCTCTTGCCGCGAAACCATCACAGGCGCGCTGGAAGCTTCCGGAGCGGCGGCTTCTAAAGGGGTGGCAGCGGCATTCACTTCCACGACGCTGGTTGTGGCGTTAATCGGGAGGGTCAATTGGACATTCGGCGCGCTACCGCTGATGATTTGGATGGACTGGCGAACCGTGGCGAAGCCCTCGTGCCCGGCTTCGAGCGTATACTGGCCGAACGGTACCGCGCTGATCGTAAACGCGCCCTCGTCACTGGTTTGGCTAGTTTGCGACCACGAGGATGCCGCGGACTTCAGCGTCACGGTCGCGCCACGAATTACAGAGCCGCTCTGGTCCTTTACGGTTCCGCGAAGCGTACCAAACCCTTGCGAATAAACCAACCACGTACCGGACAGCAGCAGAAATAGCGTAACTGCTCGTGCCGCAACAGATAAGCCGGGGTTGCTAACCGGCATCCGCGAGCTGATCATCGATCGACTAAGCTCCCCTGTGCAAACGCCCCCTATTGCAGATTACCCCTCCTGCTGGAGCTCAGATGGTATCTTTCGGCTATTTTTGTCGGCCGTTCTTTGGTCCAAAAATTGCCAGGCCGCGTCTACATTTCGGAGGCTCCCATGCACAAGAGTGTCGGATTCACGCTGGCGGTCATGCTCTGTATCCCCGTCACAGTGGTTGCGCAAGGACGAGGAGATCAGCGCGGCGGGCACGACGGAAGGGACAATCAGCGCAATGTAGGAGGTGGATATATCCCGCCTCGAGGTCCTGCCCCGGCAAGAAACCAGTTCGATCGCGGGCAGGCGCAACGCGGTGCAGTGGAACAGCCGCAAGCGCAACGCGGTGCAGTGGAACAGCCGCCACCGCAACGCGGCAATCCTCCGGCACAACGCGGTGCAGTGCAACAGCCGCAAGCGCAGCGGATGCCACAACAGCAGGAGCGCAACTTCCGCGATCAACCCGGCCATCCGAACGCTCCGCACGTGCATACCAATGGGGAATGGGTGGGGCATGATCGCGAGGCGGGTGACGCGCGTTATCACCTGGACCGGCCGTGGGAACATGGATATTTTCGGGGTGGGTTCGGCCCCGGCCACGTATTCCACATCGAAGGCGGCGGCCCCAGCCGCTTTTGGTTCCAAGGCAATTATTTCAGCGTCGCACCTGCGGATTACCCATATGTCTCCGACTGGTTGTGGAATTCCGATCCTATCGTGATTTACGAAGATCCCGATGATCCCGGTTGGTACCTGGCGTACAATGCGCGGCTTGGCACGTACGTACACGTCATGTTTCTGGGATAGGTCCGTCTGAAATCAAGGACGAAAGGCAGTTCCGGGCCGGCGCCGGAGAGAGTGGACAAATTGTGCACGACTAGCCGCCGGTGAGGCGTTCGTGCGGGAACGCGACCTGCAGTCAACTTGTCACTCAGCCATACCCGCACAAACTCGCCGGACCTCGTCACCAAGCCCGGCGTGTTGCATCATTGCTGGCAGAGGGCCGCGATCTGTACCGCCCGAATCAGTTAATGAAAAAGCTCGCGCGGCACGCCAAATCCGTTATTCTCCTCGCGATCGTAGTCGCGGTCATTTACGCGATCGAATCCAGAGATACCAATGAGTCCGGCGGTCTGGTTGAGGCCGCACAGCGCAAAGCTCTGCCTGAAGTTACCATCCGGGATCTGGCTGGGACTTCCTGGCGTTTGTCCGATCATCGCGGCCAGGTGCTTCTGCTGAATTTCTGGGCAACCTGGTGCCCGCCTTGCCGGGAGGAGACACCCGGCCTGGTCCGGCTGTCGAAATCGTACCCGCAAAGCGCGCTAACAGTCATCGGGCTATCGATGGATGATGGTCGCCCGTCTGTGGTTCGCCAGTTCGTTTCTTCATACAAGATCCCGTATCCCGTTTCCATGCCCGGCGACAACTTCGCGCTGGCATCCTTGGCTCACGCCTTGCCGACCACCCTTCTGATCGACAAAGAAGGCCGGGTCGCAAAAACCTACGTGGGCGCAACCAGCGAAAAGGTCTTCCGCGCCGATGTGGACGCCTTACTGCGGGAGGACGTGGGCGAGTAGATCTCTCCCGCGGCAACGCAGTATCGCGCCTTGTCTGACAGGCTCCCACCGACGGCTATTGTGCCGCGCAGTATCCGGTGCCGCTGTTCTTCCAAATCAACTGAATCAAGAAGTTTCGACCATTTAACGTCGCGTTGTAGTGCGCGGTCGAACCATCGACGATAACGGTCTTCACCAGCGATGGCTTCGGCGTGTCGTAAACATAATTGCAGAGATCTCCGTCTTCCGCGCCGCTCTGCGTATACCAGGCGCTGATATCGGGATCCGTAACCGTCTCCGACAGTTCGTGCACGATGTCATCCACCATGGTGTCTGCTCCGAAGTCGTTGTTCGGCGTCACGGTATCGCCGTAAACGGCAAAGCCGCCATTGCAAGCGCTGCACTTCTGGGTCGGGTCCGGGATTAACGCATAACGAATATGGAGGCCGTTGTAAATCGTCGTCGATGAAGTGTGATAAGCGCAGAAGCTGTTGCAAAATCCGGCGATCTTTACGTTGGGCGCGGTGACCACCAGGTATATACCGTTCTCATTCGCCGGCAGCCCGCCCGCAATGGCGTGACTTACGATCGCCGGGACGCTGCTGTTGGAAAGCTGCGTGCCATGCGAATAGCTGTCCCAGTACACGGAACCACTTGGGTTTTTAGCCGGCGCGGCTGCCGGTGCCACGAACGCGTACGTGCCCGGGATCGTGGACTGGGCGACGTTTGGAATGTTGTAGCTGCTATTTACGCCGTATTGTTGCGAAGCGTTAAGTCCAACCAGGAAATCGTTGATGATCGGCTGCGTCGTCGAAGGAAACGTACCATAGTAGATCACGTACACGGAATTCGACTGGTTCAAAATAGGGCCGCCATGATAAAGAATCTGCGTGCTGCTCGTTTTTGAGCCGGATTTCGCGGCAGCGAACGGTTTCTTCACCACGTTGCCCTCAAAGGTGTCATTCGCAACAGCGACGCTAACCACGGATGCTGCTGCTGCGAGGAGTGCGCTAGAACAGAAAACTGTGAATTTCATTACGTTCTGAAAGTATATCAAGACGTACGCTAGCGAAATGAAAAAAGGCCAGTTTGGGAGGACAGCAAAGCGGACGATCAGGCTTCGGAACGGCGGCACCTCTTGTACAACGAGAATCGGTTGGAAGATATCCTTGTTTAGTTGGTTGCCTTACCGGCCGGCTGATCGATGGGAGGAGATTTGTTCTTACCTCGGTACGCTATCGACATACTGCGCCAGCGCAAGCGGCTCGTAGTCCAGTTCTTCGCTAGTTCTCTGGGACGAACGCTCGCGTCCATGCTGGTGGTCATGCTGATTCAGCAGTTCCTCGCGGCCACGATCGGCAAAGGCGGCAGGTTGGTGGATGCCCTGCGGCCGATCGGCGGAACGCGGGCCGCGACACTTGCGACAGCCAGTTTGCTGGTGGCTTCATACCTGTCGATGACCACGCTCGGATATATCAACCGGGTGGTTCAGGAGCGTATTTCGCGATCGCTGGAACTAGGACTGATGGAGCGCCTGGTACGCCAGCTCATGAGTCTCTCGGTGCCGTATGTCAGCCGCCACAGCCCGGGAGACCTGGCACAGGCCTTGCGCCAGGACATCCTGCAGATACGGTTCATGATGAATGCCTACGCCAGCATGACCCTCGATGGCATGCAAGTGCTTGGCCTCACCGCCGTCCTGTTTTATCTAAGTCCGCGCCTCGCGCTCTGGACTTTGCTGGCGCTTCCCTTGGCCTCGGCCCCCGTCTTGAGAGCCACTGCCCGGCGCTTGCGCGCTGTCTCCGGCAAGGTCCGAAAAGCCGGATATACCCTGTTTGACCTGAATCTGCAATTGATAGGCGGGATGCGCGCCATTAAGTCCTATCGCGCCGAGGAGCGCGAATTTGCGAACACCGCGGACAAGGCCAAAGCCTATCTGGACGGCATGGTCGAGGTCTCGCGCGTGCAATCCGTTGCGCGCTGCGTTGTAGAATCGCTCGGCGGCCTGAATCTGATGTTGGTTATCGTTCTCGGAGGATTCATGGCCACGGCCGGCGCTCTCACCTGGGACGCGTTGGTCGCGTTTGTAATGGCGCTTCGTAGCTTGTTCGGACCGATTCTCAACGTTTACAACAACTACACCGACCTGCAGGCCTACAGCGCTTCAGCGCAGCGCGTGCAAGAGATTCTCGATGCGCAGCCGATGGTGAAGGAACTTCCCGATGCGTCGCCGCTCACCGCCAAACCGCAGCGGATCTCGTTCGAGCGCGTGGGATTCTCCTACGGCGATGCCCTGGTCCTGGAAAGCATCGACTTGGAGGTTCGAGCCGGCGAGACCATCGGCATTGTGGGGCCCTCCGGCGCCGGGAAATCGACTCTACTGAACCTGATCGTGCGATTCTACGACCCAAGTTCGGGGAGCATACGAATCGATGGAAGAGACTTACGTACTATCCGTCTGGCCGACTTGGCCGATAACGTAGCACTGGTCACTCAGGATCCCTTCCTGTTCGCAGCGACCGTTCGCGAAAATATTCGCAGTGGCCGGCCTGGGACCAGCGACCAAGACATTGAGCAAGCGGCGCGCGCGGCATACATCCACGAAGAGATTGTGGCCCTGCCAAACGGTTACGATACGCCGGTCGGGCTCGGAGGCCGGGAGATCTCGCGCGGGCAGGCGCAGCGCATCAACATTGCTCGCGCGCTGGTGAAGAACGCGCCATTGCTGCTGCTGGATGAGGCCACGTCCAGCCTGGATTCCACGTCTGAAGCTGAGGTGCAAAAGTCGCTCGATCGCTTAATGACCGGCAAAACCACGTTTGCAGTCGCGCACCGGCTTTCCACGCTTCGCAACGCCGATCGCCTGATCGTGCTCCAGGCCGGCCGCTGTGTTGGACTCGGACGCCATGAGGATCTCCTCGTCAGTTGCCCGCTCTATCGCCAGCTGTGGGAGCAGCAGTACCTGCACAGATAAACTGCAAGAGCCAAGTCTCTACATGAGCGAGGAGCGAACGCTGGGACGACAGGCTCATGAAAATGTGATCGCGTTCTCGAATGGTTTCGATCGTTACCTGTTTTGCCAGCCCCCTCGATCGTTCCAGAACCGCCGCCATGTAGTCGTGGCTGGGATCGTCTTCCGACATTATCAATAACACCGTGGCGCCGCCCGAGATTAGGGCACCCAGACGAGCGGCCACCCGATCAGCCTCGGCTGAGCGCGCGCGGTGTTTCAAAGGACTACGTAGATACGAGAAGAGCAAGCTGAATTGCGCACGGTAATGCAATGGCCCGCGCAAAACGCGCCGCCACGTGGAGCCGCGTCCGACGGCCGCAGCCACGAAGGATGTGGTCTTCAGGTGAGTGCTGATCGGGCTTTGTCGGTTATCTGCGAGCGTATCGGGATTGATGAGCACCAGCGCGGTCACGCGGGAGTCCTGGCGCGCCGTCGCGAACGACACCCAAGCGCCACGGCAAACTCCCATAAGAATGAACGTGCGAGTGCCCCACGCGGCTTCAACGTAATCCATGGCCTCGCGTGTCTCCAAAGGGTGGGCGCGATTCTGAGGTACCCCATCGTTGCGCAGCCCGCTGTCCCCGATGCCGGAAAAATCGAACCGCAGAACCAGGAAGCCAAGCGATGCAAGTTTTCGAGCTAACTTCACGTACAGCCGGTAGGGTCCGGCTCGGTGCGTGAGGCCGGAGTTGAGCAGTAAAACCGCCGGACGCACAGGATCGAACTCAGCCGGGTGGCTGACGATGCCCGCCAGAGAGCGGCTGGCCCCGAACACCACGGCCTCTTCAGTTAACGGCACAGGCTTGCAATCCAATTTGAAATCTGCTCGGGGATCTGCCGGGGCAGCATGGCTTGGCTGGGTAGATTGCGCCAGAATTGCGACACCTCCGGTGTCTCAACGCGAGAGAGACTACGCGCCGCGTTTTTGAGCGCAAGGCCGTCCTGAGATGCGGCTGCGCTATTCAATAGCAGGAGGTCGCAGGCCGGCCAGGGGCTCGCCGCGGTTAGATCGATTCCGCTGAGGTCCTGCCGAAGTTCAACGCCGTATTCGAATCCGAGCCACACCGGCCGCCCCTCATCCGCATCTGGCCCCCTTTCAGCCGTTTCCTCGCGATGCTGCGCCTCCAGTTCCCGAACATAGGTTCCGCCGTTGAGTACGGGTTCCCATAGGACAAGGCCATCGGTTTGCGCCCGCCGGATCGCATACAGCGCGGCCAGCGTAGCGCCGAAGCGAACTCCAGCCAGGCACACGCGTGCATATCCGCGCCAGCGCATCTCTGCCACCGCGCAATCGATGTCCTCCAGCCATCGCGAGATTGAAGCTTCTTCCCATGCGCCGGCGGAATCGCCGGTACCGTAGTACTCAAATCGGAGGGCGGCTAAGCCGTAATCCGACAAACCCTCGGCAAGCTGGCGCAGGCAGCGGTACACGTTGTAAAACTCATGCTCCAGAGGAGGACACAAAACAACGCCGAAATTGCGCGAGCTTTGCATTCCGGGAGGATGAAAGACTCCAAAAAGCTGGCGCGCGGGTCCGAAGAAGAACGGCTCCATACCAATCAGCGGCCGCCGATCAAGCGGCGCGCAGCGCGCATCAGCCTGGATGGGGGAGTGGAAAGCTCCTCAACCGAAGCCGCCAATTGCGCGAGCGTTTGGGAAGCCAGCGACACGGGGCTGACGCGCACGCCAGTCTGGCGTTCGAGCTCGGTTGCCAGCTCGACTGCGGCCAGAGAGTCGCCGCCCAGATCGAAAAAATTGTCGCTGGTTCCGACGCGGTCGACACGTAGAATGTTCCGCCAGCAATCGGCTATGAGTAATTCCATGGGAGTGCGCGGCCGGGTAAACTCACGGGATTCGCGCGCCACCGTCCGGCGAGGCGGTTCAGGCAACGCATTCCGGTTCACTTTGCCGTTGGGGAGCAGCGGGAGTTCCGTCAGCGGCATCACCGCGGCCGGCACCATATAGTCGGGCAGTTTTTGCGCCAGTGCGCGGCGCACCACGCCGAAGGGCGGAGGCGGCGTACTCGATGGCACGAAGTACGCTGCCAGGTAGTTTTCACCCGATTCGTCCGGGCGCGCGACCACCACCGCCTCGCCCACACCGTCCACGCCGCGCAGCACTGCTTCGACTTCCGCCAGCTCGACGCGGTTCGCGCGGATCTTGACTTGAGAATCTTTGCGCCCCAGATGGACCAGCATGCCGTCGGAATCCATCCGGCCGACGTCGCCAGTCAAGTAAATACGAACTCCAGATTCGCTGGGATCGCGGAGGAATCGCGCCTCGGTCTGCTCCGGCTGGCGCCAGTAGCCCGCCGCGAGATAACGGCTGCGCACCGCGATTTCGCCCGCTGCACCCGCAGGCACTGCGCGGTGCTGGTCGTCGAGCAGGAGGACTTCCTTTCCGGGCACAGGCAAGCCCACCGGCACCAGATCCTGGTTGGCCGTGGCCTCGTGACCGATAAACCGCCAGGCCACTGAGCCAGCTTCAGTAAGCGCGTAACTGAACTGCAGGAAACAGCCCGGAGCGAAGCGCTCCTGAAACAGGCGGATATCGCCCGGATAGATCGCCTCGCCTGTCAGTTTGATCAGGCGCAGATTCGGGAACTGCTCGCTTATGGACAATTGCGCCGCAAAACGGCGAAAGGTGGTAGGCACCAGGGACATCACCGTAATGCCGTTTTCGCGCAGCCAGCCGGACAGCGATGCTAGACCGAATTCCTTCACCGCATAAGGAAAAACGCTTGCGCCGCTTAGCAGCGCGTTCAGAGATCCAAGCAAGCCATTCGGAAGAAAGTGGTCCGAGGCGCCTATTCTTCCTGTGCTGGCATGACAATACACGTTGTGAATAATATTGCCGTGCAAATTGATTACGCCCTTGGGAGCACCTGTGGAACCGGATGTGTATTGGATGGTCGCAGCGCTATCGGACGGAATCTGGAGACCGAGATTCGCGCAGGGCGAAATGAAACTAGGTATCTCAATCGCCAGAACGCGCTCGGGCGCGAGGGACTCGGCCAGGGAGCGCTGCGCCGGACTGGTCAATAGCAGGCGCGCCTGGGAATCGGCCAACTGAGCCGCAAGCCGTTCCCTAGGAAAACCGGCGTCCAAAGCGACGTGGAGTTTACCTGCTTTGAGCGTTGCCAACAGCGCGACCACAGCCTCCTGCCCGCGAGGCAGCAAGACCGCGACGGGCTCGACGCCGGGGGTGCTGCTCGGCGCGGCATCCAGAATCTCACGTCCCAGGGCGTTGGCCAAACTGTTCAGTTGGGCGTAGGTGAAATTCTTCCGGCCGCCGAGCGCCAGCCGGTCGCCATGCTTGGCGGCTTGAATTTCAAATGCATCGCCGATGGACTGCTCGATATCCGACGCTTTGAAGGTCGAGGAAGACGCCACAGATCTTGATTCTGCACCAGCGGGATGCCGGTGACAAGCTAACCAAACGGCTATACTGGCATTGATCGTTTTAGCCGATACGCTGATATGCGCGTACTTTGCTCTGGCCTCGGAGTGTCGTTTGACTCGCCACCCGGCAAAGTCCAAGCCCTGTCGAACCTTACCTTTGAAACGCGTGAGGGCGAGTTCCTCGCAGTACTAGGACCCAGCGGCTGCGGCAAAACGACGCTGCTCAAGGTAATCGCAGGCTTGTTGCCTCCCAGCCGCGGGACGATTCAATGCATCCCTGCCGCCGGCCGGCTCCATCGGGCTCTGATGGTATCCCAGGAGAACAATCTCTTCCCCTGGATGACCGTCCTTCAAAATTCAACCTTCGGTCTGGAAATGGCTAAAGTACCCAAGCAGGAGCGCCGCGCCCACGCGCTGGAATTACTGAGCCGGTTCGGGATGGCCGGTTGGGAGTCTTTTTACCCCGGCGAGCTTTCGCTGGGAATGAAACAAAGAGTAGCAGTGATTCGCGGATTCTTGAGCCATCCCTCGCTGCTTCTCATGGACGAGCCGTTCAGTGCCTTGGATGCTCAGACCCGCTTAACGCTCCAACAAGAGCTGCTGGGGTTGTGGGAGCAGTCGCAGAAATCGGTTATTTTCGTGACGCACGATGTGGACGAGGCCATTCTGTTGAGCGATCGTATCCTGGTCCTGGGGCACCGGCCCGGAGCCGTGATCGGCAGCTTCAACATACCGTTCCCGCGTCCCCGCGATCGCTCAATCACGCTCGATGATGAGTTCCTTCTGCTTAAAAGGGCCATCTGGGCGAAACTCGGGCTGGACGTCCGAACAGGGGTTACGTATTGCTGAACCCATGCAATCGCCGGCAGCTGGTGCGTGCCGCCGCAGGTATGGTGCTGCCGGCCGGCATCGGCTGCCGCCGCGCCCGGACAGGCGAACTCACGGTGGCGTTCACGCCTCGAATTACCGCTGCTGGCCTATACCTGGCAGAAGAGCAAGGTTTTTTCCGCCAAGCCGGTCTGAAAGTTAGGCGAGTGACGCAGCGCCGAAGCGACTACTTGGTGCCTTTGTTAGTCGATGGGAAGATCGACGTCGGCTTTGTACAAGTAACCCCAACGCTGCTCAATGCAGTCGCCGCCGGCGCCCGCATACGACTCGTCGCCGGGCGGGATGTCGCCTCCCGAAGCTGCGGATCCATCGGAACGCTGTATGGCATGCGCAAGAACTTTCCCAATGGTTTCGGCGACCTTCGAGTCCTGAAAGGCAGGCGCGTGGCCGTTTCAAGAACCACTAACCTGGAGGGCTTCTGCTTGGATGCGGATCTGGCATCGGCGGGCCTGGACATGCACGATATCCAGGTCGTCGAAATGGACCAGGCACAGGCCGTCGCCGCGCTGGTCGAAGCTAGGATTGACGCCACGGTGTGCAACTTCCTTGAGAGCCGGCCCGAGGGGCTGTCGCCCGAGATCGTTCGCGGACCCGGTATGGCCGACCTGTTCTCCGGCATGCAGTACAATTTCGTGGCATTCGGACCGTCTCTCCTGGATGGCGATCCATCCCCAGGAGTCGCGTTCCTGACGGCCTTCTACCGCGGCGTTCGCGCCTTCGCATCCGGGCATTACTCTACCGCCTTGTTGGACATCCTGAAGAACGACTTGGGCATGGACCCGCAACTTGCTCTTCAAAGCTGCCGTTCAGGCTCTGTCCTAGACGGCTCCATCGATAGGCCGAGTATCCAACGCGTCATGGATTGGGCGGTCCGTAAAGGTTTCTGTTCGAAACCGCTGGCCATCTCCAGCATTGTGGATACGCGGTTTGTTGACATCATGAACCGCAAAAGCGAGGGAGAGAGGTCGTGATCGGACCGCGGCAGCGAGGGCGGAATATCCTCATTCGTGTCTGGATACCTGTGGCATTGCTGGCCTGCTGGGAAATCTTGGTGCGGTCGGGAATTCTCAACCCTGTGCTGTTTCCACCGCCTTCCAAGCTGCTGGCGGCGAGTGCCTCAATGATCGCCAGCGGAGAATTGACCACGCATTTCCGCTTCAGCCTTACCCGGCTGGTAGCCGGGCTTGCCATCGGCGCTGGAGCGGGCCTGTTTTGCGGATTAGGGATGGGTGCCTGGCGTAGCGCGGCGCGGTCGCTCGAATTCATCGTTTCCGCGCTTTACTCCACACCGAAGCTGACGCTCTTGCCGGTGGTGATGCTGCTGGTTGGCGTCGGCGAGCAGGCCGGAATCATTCTTATCGCCGTCGCCAGTTTCAGTATGATGGCGATTCACTGCCTGGACGCGGTGCGCAATTTGAACCGGGCCTATGTCGACTTGGCCGTTAACTACGGAGCCGACCGCAAAGCCGTCTTCTTCAAAGTTTATCTGCCGGGTTGCTTACCGCAGATCTTCACCGGTTTTCGCCTTGCTACCGGCCGCGCGCTGGTCATGACCGTCTCAGTGGAAATGATCATCGCCTCCAACGGGCTAGGAAGCATGATCTGGAACGCTTGGCAAAATTTCAGGCCAGAAAAACTCTATGTCGCGGTCGCGGTGGTCGCCGGCACGGGAGCGCTATTTCATTACGCGCTGCTCTGGTTCGAAAGGACTCTGGCTCCCTGGAAGGCGATCGGCGAGCGCGCTTAGATCCTACGTCCGTCTTCCCGGATCGCGATCTTCCGCCCGTTTTTATCGCTTGTCCGGCAACGCGAACACGTACAGCGCATTCCCAGTGGACGGGCTATGTACGTCCGAAGCCACCAACCCCGGAACTTGGCGCGGGCTGCCTCCTCCATTGCTCGTCGTCACCGCAACGTACTGCTTGCCGCCAACGCTGAATGTTACTGGGAACCCCTGCACCGCCGCTCCCAGCCGGATTTCCCAAAGGATTCGGCCCGTGCTGGCGTCGAAAGCGCGGAACATGCGGTTCAGGTCTCCCGCGAATACCACGCCGCCTGCAGTGGAAACCGCGGCCGTCAGAAACGGTGCCCGCTGTTCGTACTTCCAGATCTCGCGCATGGTGCGAACGTCATAAGCCGCGAGCTTACCGACATTACCGTTACTCCCAGGCATCTCCCAAAACCGCCGCAGCGCGCCGCCGCCCGATCCGCCGCCTTCCACTTTGTCGATGTTCTGCGCGCTCAGATCGAGACAGCTCTGAGCCAGTGGAATGATGAGCCTGTTGCCGGGTTGATAATACGACATCGCCGGCCAGTTCTTCCCGCCTTCAGTCGAAGGACACCCCGGCACCCAATCGCCGACTCGCTGCTCTACGATATCGTTGCGATAATGCGGCTGGCCGGTCTTCGGATCGATCGAATCGTAGATATTCTGAAAAACCATTTCCTTGTGGCCAAGGTACTTTCCCGTCTTCCGGTCCAGCTTCCATAGAATGCCTGTTTTGCCGGCGCTGAAAACATAGTTCTGGCCCTGGTCATCCACCAGGACGCGCTCGAACACTTCATCCAGATCCAGCGTCTCGCCGGGCGCATGATCGTAATACCACACCAGCTTTCCAGTATCGGCGTTCAACGCCACAGTCGAGTTGCCGTATAACGTCGCTCCGTTTCCGGATCCACGGCTCACCCGCATCCAGGGCTTGGCTTGAGCCGTGCCCCAGTAGGTGATGTTTAAATCGGGATCGTAGCTGCCCGTGATCCAGGTTTCCGTGCCGGCGCGGAACAGATTCGGCAGCGTCCCCCAGGTATCGCCTCCGGGCTCGCCATCCAGAGCAACGGTTCGGAAGCGCCACACTTCTTTTCCGCTATCGGCATCGTAAGCGCTAATGAAACACTTCTCTTCGCGATACGTAGCGCACGCTCCCAAGCCTTGAATCAACTTGCCTTTGACAGCAATGGGGCCGCTGGTCGTCTGATATTCGCCCTTGGAGCGATCGCCGATCGTGGTATTCCACACCGATTTCCCGTTCCGCGCATCGAAGGCCATGATGTGCGCGTCGTTGGTGGCAACGAAGATTTTGTCGCCATAGATCGCAATCCCGCGCATGGCCGCTGCGCCTGGATTGCTTCCATAGCGGTTTTCCCAGATCAGCTCGCCAGTTTTTGCGTCCAGCGCCTGCAGCACATTGCCCATGTTGTTCACGTACAGCACGCCGCCGTGCACGATCGGAGCCGGCTGGTTGCCTGTTCCGCCCGGGCCTTCCTGCATCGCCCAACTCCACACCAGCCGGAGATCGCCCACGTTTTGAGTAGTGATCTGATTCAGCGGACTAAAGTCGTTCGCTTTATAATCGCGCCGGATCATGAGCCAGTCCGCTGGATCGGGATTGCGCAGCATGGCGTCGGTTACCGGGATGTAATTCGGCACTTCGCCCGCGACTGTTATTCCCCGCGGCGCCTGTCTGGCTGTCCGAGCCGGGCGGTTTTGATTCGCGTCCGATTGCGGGGCCGCCTGCGGCGCGCTTGGTGCCCGGCCGGGTTGTAAATAGGCCGCGCGCGGTCCACTCGCTAAGCTGCGAATTGCGGCGTTTGATGCTGCCGTCAGAGCTTGCGTGCCGGCCCGCGCTCCATTAGCGTCGAGAATGTAAGCCGCCAGATTTACATACGTGTCCGCAGTGAGCGCGCTTCCGCCCGGCGGCATGGTGGACTGCATGAACGCAATCAGATCGCCCACCGTTCGCTCACCCCACGTGCCGATGAAGTTCGAACCCGCCAGTTGCGGCCCTTCGCGGCCGCTGAGGTCCGCCGCATGACAAGACGCGCAATTCGTTTGATAAGCTGCACGTCCCGCCGCAACCTGATCCGATGTATACGGCCCACCGGTGCGTTGCTGCGCGAGCGCCAGCATCGCGCCGCCGGAGACGACCAACAACGCGGTTACCATTCTGCGAGCTTTCATAATGCGTATCTCCTTATTTCAGCAGCCAACCCCACAGATTTCCGTCCGGTGCGCCCTCGCTGGATATCACCACGTAGACCAACCCCTTCCGCAAAGCTTCCACTTCCGCGCTCGTCAGATCCACAGCTCCGGAAACATTCCCGCCGGCGGCCTTCGCTACCGTCAGCTCATGAATCATCGGCCCGCGAACGCCAGTCATTTTGCTTTGATGCAGGCTTGCCGAAGTCGCCGCCGAGCGCATACCTTCAAACGTTCCGTTCAGTGTCAGCTTGGTCCCGGACAGCGAAGCGGACACCGAGCCGTGACCCGCGATCTTCGGCGCCAACTGCGCGTCGATCGGCACTGGCGAAAGCCGGCTTTTGAACGTATCTTGCGCTTGCGCTGCGAGAACACAACCAATGGCGACAATACCCCAGGCTCGAATAAGAGACGGTATCATTTTCTGCTCCACAAGGCGGCCAGCATATCACATCGCGATGCGCTCCCAGCGAAATTGTCCGCCGGCCACTCATCAAGCAGGAGTGCAGGGCCTCCGGCCCGCCCGGCGCATTGAAACAAATGTCCTAAACCGTTTCGACTGGACCGTTCGCTTCCTTCCAACCCGTAAATCCGCCTCCCAAGTGCGATACGCCGGACAAGCCCATACTCTGTGCGGTATCGGCGGCCAGAGCCGACCGCGCCCCACCGGCGCAATAAAAAACGACATTCTTGCCGGACGAAAATACCGGGTTGTGATACGGCAGCGCCGGATCGAGGGCGAACTCCAGCATGCCCCGATTCACATGAACCGCGCCGGGGATCTTTCCATCTTTCTGCAGTTCGGCGCTGTCTCGCAGATCCACGAACACCGTGGCGGAATCCTGCAGCAGCGCCATAGCGTCTTGCGGCGTAATCGTCCTAACCCGAGAATTCGCCTCGGCCACTAATTGCTTCGCACTCTTCATCCACTTCTCCTTCCCGGCGATTATAGAAGCCGGTCAAATGCCCGTCAATCCTTCCGCAAACTGATGCGACCTGAGTCGCTCAGAGCCGCGGCTTACGGCCAAAAACTTCGGCCTCCCGCTACAATGAAGCCATCCTCCTATGGCCACGGTCGAACGTATCTCGTTGGGCGAGCTTGCCGCGCGCCTCGGCTGCGAACTCCGCGGCGATCCGAACGTAGAGATTACCGGTGTCGCGGGCCTCGAGCAGGCCGGTCCATCCGAGCTGACGTTTTTGGCCAACCCTAAATACGCGCCCAAGGTCAAACACACGCGCGCGGCGGCCATCCTGGTTACCGAACCGCTGGCCGATTCGAAACCCGCCAGCCTGGTTTCAGCAAATCCTTACCACGATCATGCCCGAGCGCTAGGACTGTTCTATCAGCCGCCGCGTCCGGAGCCCGGTATCCATCCGCTCGCGGTGATAGCGCCGACGGCTCAGATCGGCGAAGGCGCATCCATCGGTCCTTACGCCGTTGTCGGCGACCGGGTCACCATCGGAAAAAACGCCGTACTCCATCCCCAAGTTGTGATTTACCAGGGTGTCCACATCGGCGACGATTTTTGCGCGCACTCGCACGCCGTAGTCCGCGAATTCTGCCGGATCGGCAATCGCGTCATCTTGCAGAACGGCGTGGTCATCGGCGGCGACGGCTACGGCTTCGCCAAAACACGCAGCGGCACCCATTTCAAGATCGTCCAGTCCGGTATCACGGTCATTGAAGACGACGTAGAAATTCAGTCGCTCTCTTCAATCGACCGCGCGTCGATGGGCGAAACTCGCGTCAAACGCGGCGCCAAAATCGATAGCCTGGTGCAAGTTGGCCACTCCTGTGTTGTCGGCGAAGATAACATCATCTGCGCGCAAACCGGACTCGCCGGCAGCTCGATACTTGGCAAGAATGTCCTGCTCGCCGGACAAGTCGGCGTTTCCGGCCACCTTACCATCCATGATAATGCGATCGTGTACGCTCAGAGCGGAATCGGCGGCGACGTACCGGCCGGGCACGCGGTTTCTGGCTCTCCCGCCTTTGAAGCCAAAGAATGGCTGCGCGCCATCACGGCTTTCCCGAAATTGGCTGATTTATTGAAGACAGTGAGACAATTGGAGAAGCGCCTTGAGCGCTTGGAACCCCCTCCGCCAACCCGCAATGATTGATGAAAGCAATAATGGCAACCGCCGCCCGGTAGCCTACCTGAACGAGACGTTCCTGGAGAGCCCGGATGCCCGCGGCCTGCGCATCCTGTCGGAGTACCTGGAACCTCTTTCGCACTTTCGCGACGAAAAGATCCAGGACACGATCGTGTTTTTTGGCTCGGCCCGCATCACCGAGGACGGTCCGCTCGGCAACTATTATCGAGAGTGTCGCATCCTGGCCCGCCTCATTACCGAGTGGGCCAGCAAAATCGAATCCCCCAGCAACCGTTTCGTGATCTGCTCGGGCGGGGGGCCGGGCATCATGGAAGCGGCCAATCGCGGCGCCGCCGACGCGGGCGGGAAAACCATCGGCTTGAACATCGGATTGCCTTTCGAGCAGCAGCCCAATCCATTCATCACGCCTTCGTTAGCGTTTGAATTCCACTACTTCTTCATGCGCAAGTTCTGGTTCGCCTACCTCGCCAAGGCTCTGGTCATTTTCCCCGGCGGCTTCGGAACGATGGACGAGCTTTTCGAAATTCTGACCCTCGCCCAGACGCGCAAGCTGGAAAGCAAGATCGTAATCGTACTCTATGGGTCGAAATATTGGAAAGAGGTTCTGAATTTCGAGGCGTTGGTGCGGCACGGCACCATCGACGAAGTGGATCTTAGCCTGTTTCAGTACGCCGATGATCCCGAGACCGCGCTGGCGATGCTCCAGGACAAGCTGACCAAATATTTCCTCGATCCCGAAAAACCTTTGCCGGAACCGGTCGCCGAGACACCGCAAATCGCCAAATCGCGCGTGTGAAGCTCGACCTCAAGTTGCGCTGGAAAAGCTTCGGAAAGCTGGAAAAGACTTTCAGCGTTGCAGTGGTAGTTTACTTTCTGCTGTTGATCTTCACGCCCGCCGCCGGCTTTACTTCTTTTCTGCAGTTTTTCACGGTATTTCTGGCACTTTGGATTCTGTTTCGGATGGCGCGCGCCGGCTTGCGCCAGGCGATCTGGCGGCTCCGCAACCGGCTGATCGTAACCTACGTGCTCATCGGCGTAGTGCCCATTCTGCTGATTTTGACGCTGGTCGGCGTCGGCGGTTATATGCTGGCGGCGCAAATCGCGGTCTACATCGCCCGCAATGAATTGGATCGCACGGTGGCGTCGATGCACGCCGCCACAGATGTGTTGAGGCGCGCCGACGCGACCTCCCGGCCGGCCGTGCTCTCGAACACGGGCGAGGTCTACGCGCAAACCTATCCGCGGATCTCGCTGCTGATCGCCGCTGGCGACAAGGTCCTGCGCTGGGGAGACGATCCCAATATCCAGGCGCCGCCGAAAGCGCCCGACGCGATTAACGGTCTTGTTCAGCGCGATGGGCGCTACTTCGCCTGGTCTTTGGCAAACCAGGACGGCGTCGAATTTCTCGCGATGACGCCGCTGACGAGACATTTCCTGAGCTGGATGGTTCCTGGCTTGGGTGACATCTATTTTCTACAGCCCTCCGCGCTGGGCGATTCTGACGATGAGAAACCGAAGAAGGGCATCGAATTCAAGACCGGGAAGTCGCCGGTCAGCGCGCCCATCGTTATCGGCCCAAACCGGTTTGACATCGCGCCGGCGGGCGGCGAAGCCGCGGCGTCGGTGCTGCCGCCGCCCGCCAACCGTTTCGATATTGGCGTCTACTGGTTCTCGCTGGCGCCTGTCGCTCGATGGGAGAATGCCGCCGAGACCCGGCGCGCGCTCCTGGCTGTCCATACCCGCCCGTCCGCGCTGCTTGGCGTCCTCCTGAGCGAGCGCGCCGACGATCTGCAGGGCCTGTTGCCGATTCTGTTTTACGTGCTAACCGTCGCCTTCCTTTTGGTCGAAATCGTGTCCCTGCTCATCGGCGTCTCCCTCACCCGTACCATCACCGGCGCTGTGCACAGCCTCTACCAGGGAACGGTGCGAGTGATGCAAAGCGACTTCTCGCATCGGATCCCCGTTTCGGGCCGCGATCAGATCGCCGACTTGAGCGGCTCATTTAACACCATGACTGAGAATCTCGAGCGCTTGCTCGCCATTGCCAAAGAGAAGGAGCGCTTGCAGACAGAAATCGAAATCGCGCGGCAGGTTCAGGAGCAGCTCTATCCCAAAAGCGCGCCTACTCTCAAAACGCTGCGCGTGATCGGGCTGTGCCAGCCCGCCCGCATGGTCTCGGGCGATTATTACGATTACCAGTCGGTTTCAAGCGACAGCCTGGCCATTGCGATCGGCGATGTCGCGGGAAAGGGAATCTCGGCCGCGCTGCTCATGGCCACCATCCAAGCGGCGCTGCGGATGGAACTGCGCGCGGCGCTGGACTGGCATTCATCCACGGCCCTGTCATCGAACGGTTTTCAACTATCCACCGCCCGCATGGTCTCCGATCTCAACCAGCAGCTCTACGCCACGACTTCGCCCGAGAAGTTTGCCACTTTCTGCTTCGCTCTCTACGACGATCAATCCGGAACAGTCCGCTATACGAATGCCGGACATCCGCCTCCCATTCTGATTCGCGCCGGTAATGCGCGAACACTGGACGTGAACGGCACCGTCGTAGGCGCGTTTCCATTCTCGAAGTATGGCGAAAGCCAGGTACAGCTCGAACCCGGCGACCTGCTCGTCTGGTACACCGACGGGATCACCGAGCCTGAAAACGCCTATGGCGAAATGTTCGGCGAAGAGCGGCTGATCGCGCTGGTCGCGAGAAATGCCGATCAGCCGGAACCGGCAATCATTCAAGCGGTGATGGACTCCGTGCGGCAGTGGACCGGATCGCCGGAGCTCTCCGACGACATGACCGTTGTTCTCGCCCGCAGGACCTGATCTAGAGCAATTCGCGGCGCCTTGCGTATAATAAACCCGCGGGACCAATCGCCCCTTGGAGGTAATAAAATGACGCGCTTGTTGTGCGCCTTGACATTGGCATCTGCGCTGCTGATCCTGGGCTCCGGCGAATCGAAATTAACGCGCGCTTTCGCGCAATCCAAGGCCTCGCCGGGCGGTACTTCCACCCACTCGGTCATCACCATCGACCAAATAATGAAATGGGAAACTGAGCTTTCCAACTGGGGCCGCTGGGGCAAGGACGACGAGCGCGGCGCCCTGAACCTGATCACACCCCAAAAAGAAGTTCAGGCCGCCCGCCTGGTGAAAGATGGCGTCACCGTATCGTTGGCCCACTTCGCCAGCCTCGAGAAAGCCGCCGATAATTTTAACTTCGGCCCCACCAAGCACGAGATGTTCGGAATCGACCCGCAAACGCACGTGCCGCGGTTCGCCCTCGACATCATCAGCTTCGGCATTCACGACGGCACCAACTCGCATTTGGACGCGCTCTGCCATTACCGCCTCGAAAAGAATGGCCAATACGTCGTTTTCAACGGACACCCCCAGCAGCTCGATGAAAACGGATGCAAGGCCGACGCGATGGATCGCATGGGCCCCGGCATCTTCACGCGCGGCATTCTGGTCGACATCCCCCTCCTCAAGGGCGTCGAATATTTGGAACCCGGCACACACATCTATCCCGAAGATTTGGAAGCTTGGGAGAAATTCGCGCACGTCAAGATCGGCAGCGGCGATGTCGTGCTGGTGCGCACGGGCCGTTGGGCGCGCCGCGCGAAAGTGGGACCGTGGAATGTCGGGCGCGAAGCCGCTGGTCTGGATGCGTCCACCATGCCGTGGCTCAAGCAGCGCGATATTTCATTGCTCGGCGGCGACGGTGTGAACGATGTGCAGCCTTCCGGGGTTCAGGGCCAGGGCGAGGCGGCTGGCCGCCCCGTCCACACGCTGACCATCGCCGTCATGGGCGTCCCCTTGGTCGACAACGCCTACTTGGAAGACGTCGCCAAGGAAGCAGCCAAGCGGAAGCGTTGGGAATTCCTGACCACCGTGCAGTTCACGCGGATTCCCGGCGGCACAGCGACGCCTTTTAACGCTTTGGCGACATTCTGACGCGCGTCTCCAAGATGCCCCGCCGTAAGCCGGTCGCGCTCACTATCGCTGGTTCTGATCCTGGCGGCGGCGCCGGAATCCAAGCGGATCTCAAAACTTTCCACCAGTTCGGAGCCTATGGCGAGGCTGCGATTACGCTGATTACCGTCCAGAACACGCGCGCCTTTGAGCGGCTGGAGTGCCTGCCGGCAGATCTCGTCGCCGATCAGATTCGCGCAGTGATCGGCGATATTCCCCCCGATGCGGCGAAAACCGGCGCGTTGGGCAATCGGGCCATTATCGAAGCAATCGCGGACCTCGCCCGCGCCTTCGACTTCCCGCTGGTGGTCGATCCCGTCCTGACGACCAAGCATGGCGGCGTCTTCTTGCCTGACGATGCGATCGCGGCGTTCAAGAAGGACCTGATCCCGCATGCCTACCTTCTGACGCCGAATCTGGAGGAAGCCGCGCTATTAACAGACCTAAAAGTATGCTCGCTTGACGATATGCACCGCGCCGCCCAGGTCTTGCAAGCAATGGGCGCCCGCGCCGTTCTCATAAAAGGCGGACACCTGAGCGGCGGCCCAACAGACCTTCTGCTCTATGACGGACAATTCATCGAATTTTCGGGTGAACGCATTGACACGCGGCACACGCACGGTACGGGCTGCACTCTTTCAGCGGCCATCACCGCCCTGCTGGCACAAGGCCGCGAACTACCTGACGCCGTTCGCATTGCCAAGCGATATGTAACCGAGGCGATCCGCACTAATCCTGGGCTGGGGCAGGGGGCGGGACCTTTGAATCATCATGCGCCGGCGCAGCCGCGCCTTGCTTCGGCTGATCCGGGAGAATGAAGGATGTTTCGCCGGGCCGCAGCAGCTTTAGCTTCTTCCGGATCTCCAATTCCTGTTCATCCGGATTGCTCTCCAGCTTCTCGATGCGCTTACGGCGATAATCGTTCTCGCGCTGCAGCGCCGCGTTGTCTTCTTCCATCTTGCGGATCTCGGTCCATTTTTCGCGCAGCGCCGGAATCCCTTGCGGCCTTCGTAACGTGAAATAACCGTATGTGGCGACGCCGATGAAGATGACTAGGAAGGCAAGACGGCCGATCGCTTTCTTCATCGAGTGGAGTCCTACATTTGTTTATAATCCTGTTTTGACTCTGCGTCTAGAGGATGGACGAAGAAAATCGCGATGACCGACAAAATTGTGGTGTTCAGCACGTGCGGTTCCTCCGAAGAGGCCGAAAAGATCGCGCGCTCGCTCGTTTCCAAGCGGCTGGCCGCTTGTGTGAACCTGCTTCCCGCCGTGCGCAGCATTTATCGCTGGAAGAATGCAATCGAAGACTCGCAAGAGGTGCTGCTGGTAATTAAGTCCAGCCGCGCGCTCTTCGACCAGGTGCGCGTCGAAATCGAGAAACTGCATTCCTACGAAGTGGCCGAGGTCATCGCCGTGCCGGTGGTGGACGGCTCAGAGGCCTACCTCGAATGGCTCTCCGTGGAACTCGCCGATCGCGAGCCGTAGGCGCCGCGCGCTCTCGTGCGTGGGCAATAGCCCTACTGCAGCGGTAGATCGCTCTGGCCGTTAGCTCCGTTGCCGCCGTTCACGGGTTCTTCATCCGGAATGACCGACGCCGCCGCTACCTGGTCGCCCTCCTCCATGCGGACCAGCCGTACGCCCTGCGTGGACCGGCCGGCTTGGCGGATCTCGCCTGACTCCAGCCGGATGATTTTGCCGTCGCGCGTGATGATCATCAGATCGGTATCTTCTTTCACTGAAAGGATCGCCACCACTTTACCGATCCTCGGCGTCACCTTCATATTGATCACGCCCTTGCCGCCCCGCGCCGTCAAACGATACTCTTCCAGCTCCGTGCGCTTGCCGTAGCCGTTCTCCGAAATCGAGAGAATCAGGCCCTCTTTCTCCACCACCTCGGCGCCGATGATGTAGTCGTCTTCGCCCAGGTCCATGGCACGAACACCGCGGGCAGGACGGCCCATCGCGCGCACATCCGACTCATGGAACCGAATCGCCTTGCCTGCGTGTGTGCCCAAGAAAATGTAGTTGTCGCCGTTGGTCAGCCGGGCGCCTAACAGCTCATCGCCGTCGTCGAGCGAAAGCGCGATAATGCCGCGCGACATGGGATTGTCGAACTCCGTCAGTTCGCATTTTTTGATCACGCCCTGCTTGGTCACCATCACTATGAACCGGTCGGCGACGAACTCCTTCACCGGCAGGAACGTCTTCACGGCCTCGTCCGGCTGCAAGTTGATCAAGCTCGACACATGCTTGCCCTTCCCGGCCGTGCCGGCATCGGGAATCTCATAAATTTTGAGCCAGTACACCCGGCCCTTGGTCGTAAAGACCAGCAGGTAGGCATGCGTCGATGCGACCACCAGGTGCTCGACGACATCTTCCGTGCGCGTGCCCATCCCGATCCGGCCCTTGCCGCCGCGCGATTGCCGCCGGTAAGTGTCCACGGCGGTGCGCTTCAGATACCCGCCGTGCGTAACCGTTACGGCCACGTCCTCCACCTGGATCAGATCTTCCAGATGAATCTCGCCGGTGTCCTCGATCAGCTGCGTCCGGCGCTCGTCGCCAAACTCCTTCTGAACATCCTTCAGCTCCTGCACAATCACGCCGCGCAGCCTCTTGTCCGAACCCAGGATTTCCAGATACTCAGCAATCTCCTTCTGGATTGCGCCCAGTTCGTCCAGGATCTTCTGGATTTCCATCCCGGTCAGGCGCTGCAACTGCAGTTCGATGATGGCCTGCGCCTGCTTTTCGGTGAATTCGAACCGCCCGATCAGGCCATCGCGCGCGTCCTTGGGAGTCTTCGACGCGCGGATCAGCTTGATTACCGCATCCAGGTTCTCCAGAGCTTTCTTGAAGCCGAGCAGAATATGCTCGCGCTCGCGCGCCTTGCGCAACAGATAATCCGTTCGCCGGCGCACCACGTCGATGCGGTGGTCGATGAAACGCCGCAGAACGTCGAGCAGCCCCATCTCGCGCGGCTGCCCGTTCACGATCGCCAGCATGATCACGCCGAAATTGGTCTGAAGCTGGGTGTGCTTGTAGAGGTTGTTCAGGATCACCTCCGCCTGCTCGCCTCGCTTCAACTCGAACACAATGCGCATGCCGTCGCGATCGCTCTCGTCGCGGATTTCCGAAATGCCTTCGATTTTCTTCTCGTTCACCAGCGACGCAGCAGCCTCGATCAGGCGCGCCTTGTTCACCTGGTATGGAATTTCGGTGACCACGATCGCCTCGCGGTCTTTGCCCATGCTTTCCGTAGCCGCCTTCGCGCGGAGCTTGAGCGTCCCGCGACCCTTGGTGAAGTAGTCCAGAATGCCCTGCCGCCCCAGAATGAAGCCGCCGGTCGGAAAATCGGGGCCTTGCACGATATTCACGATTTCGCTCAGCGGCGTGTCCGGCTTCTGCACCAGTGTAATCGTCGCGTTGACGATTTCGGTCAAATTGTGCGGTGGAATATTGGTCGCCATTCCAACCGCGATCCCCGAAGACCCGTTGATCAATAGATTGGGAACCCGCGTCGGCAGAACTTCAGGCTCGAACTTGCGCTCGTCAAAGTTCGGCCGGAAATCCACCGTTTCTTTGTCCAGATCCTCCAGCAGCGCCGTGTCGATTCGCGACAGCCGTGCCTCGGTGTACCGGTAAGCCGCCGGCGGATCGCCGTCCACCGAACCAAAATTTCCCTGCCCGTCCACCAGCGGGTACCGCAGCGAAAAATCCTGCGCCATCCGGACCAGCGCATCGTACACCGGCGCGTCGCCATGCGGATGGTAGTTGCCCAGCACTTCGCCCACGATTCCCGCGCACTTCCTGTAGGCGCGATTGAACGCAAGCCCCATCTCCGACATCGCGTATAGAATCCGCCGGTGCACCGGCTTTAAACCGTCGCGGACGTCCGGCAGCGCGCGGCCGATGATCACGCTCATCGCGTAATCGAGATACGACCGCCGCATCTCGTCTTCGATGTTGATCGAGATCAAATTCTGCTTGCCGTCACCGCCGAGCGGAATTTGAGAGCCGCCGCCGGGCGGGATTTGCGGAGTATTGGGATCGTCGGGATTCGGCAATGGGTTAACTCCTTGAAAATACAGGGCTGGAACGCCCGAGAACGAATGCGATTGGCAATCTTTATTCTACCAGTTAGCGCACCTAATCGCGAGCGCCGCCAGCCCAAAAAACTGCCCTTCCGCAGCCTTCCTACAAGGCCCAAAACCACGGCCGAAAACCGCTGCCGGCCTTAGCGCCGGTCGATCTGCTTCACAGCATCCGATGAAATGCGGAACAGCGTCTGCGCGGGCGCGTTCGACGGCTCCAGTTGAAGCGCCTTGCGCGCGAAACTCTCAGCCTCGCGAAATTGCCCCAGCACGATAAAGCAATACGCCAGGTTCGAGTACGCCTTGGCATCCGGCGGCCCAATTTCGAGAGCCGTTTCAAACTCCCCTTTGGCCTCGACGATCTTCTCCGTCCGAGCGTACTGGACGCCCAAATTCAGGTGCGCCTCCCGGAATGACGGAGCTAGGCGCACTGCTTCCTGCAGCTCTTGCGTAGCCTTTGCGATCTGGTGCGCCTCCGAATCTCGCTGCGCTTCCACCAATAGACGAATCGCCTTTTTAGACGGCGGATGTTCGACTTCGCGCAACGACACTAATCCCGAAATTGGTTTTTCTTGTCGCCGGTCGAGGTCGGGAAGGGTCAGGCCATCCACCCGGAACGGACTTTCCGAGTCCAGCTCGCTGTCATCCGCGATTTTGCGGCTGTCGGAATGGCCCGGAAACTCTGGCCAGCGATCTCCGGCGCGCGCCGCTCCCATGTCATCGCGCGGGTCTTGATTCCCGCCGAGCCAAGGGGTCTGCGCGAACAGGCAAATCGGAAAGACAACTGCCACCACGCATTTGATCAACACGTTAAAACTCCTGTGAATATTGGATTGTTTGCTGACGGGGAGAACGGCGCCGGCGACGAGGAAAACTGAGCCGGCTGAAATAATTCTAAGCGGCAACGCGCCCGCGTTCCAATCGAAATTTTCTATTTGACGGATGCGTCACACGTTTCATCTGCGTTTCGCCTGCTGCTGGCATAAACTGGGGAGCGGCACGCCGCCGGATGCAACTCGGAACGTACATTCTTACCGCAGCCCTGCTCGCCAGTGCGATGGGCATCGCTGCTCCCAGTCAATCGGCTGCGAACGGCTACGTCGACTCGCGCGTGTGCGCGGATTGCCATGCTCAAATCTCCGAAACCTATCGGCGCTCGGGCATGGCTCGTTCTTTCTATCGGCCTGGCCCGGAAATTATGCCCGAGGATTTCCGGGCTAGCAATGAGTATTATCACCAGCCGTCCGATACGCACTTCCAGATGATCCAGCGCGGCGGGCACTACTTCCAGCGGCGTTATCAGATCGGCTTCGATGGAAAAGAGACGAACCTGGACGAAAAAGAGATCGATTACGTCTTGGGCTCCGGCAATCATGTGCGCACCTACCTCCATCGAACCGGCGCGGGCGCGCTGTTACAACTGCCGCTGGCCTGGTATGCCGAAAAAGGCGGCTACTGGGCCATGAACCCAGGCTATGACCGCCCCGATCAGCCCAACGCCCGCCGCAAGATCGATTACGAGTGCATGTTCTGCCACAACGCCTATCCGGAAATACCGTCTGGCCACGATCAACTCCGGGCCGAGCCGCTATTCGCGCCCGAGCTCCCAGAAGGCATCGGCTGCCAGCGCTGCCACGGCCCAGGCCGCCTGCATGTCCAGCTTGCGCGCCGGCCAGGTACGGCAGCACAGGACATTCGAAACGCGATCGTTAATCCAGCCAGACTGAACCCCGAACGCCGCGCCGAGATCTGCATGCAATGCCATCTCGAAACCACCAGCTTTCCCTTCCCGCATTCCATCGCAAATTTCGGGCGCGGCCCGTTCTCTTACCGGCCGGGGCAGCCGCTCGCCGATTTCGAACTGTTCTTCGACCATCCCGATCCCCCCACCGAAGATCGCTTTCAAATCGCAAGCTCGGTCTACCGCCTGCGCCTTTCGCAATGCTTTTTAAAAAGCGGCGGAGCGCTGGAATGCACCACTTGCCACAATCCGCACGAGGTCGCGCGCGGAGAAGAAGCGGTGCGGCGTTATGACGAGGTTTGTACAGGCTGCCACACGGCGGCCTTCCGCGCCGCGGTCGAATCCGGACGGCATACGCGTGCCGGCGATTGCGTTGGCTGCCACATGCCCAAAAGACGCACCGCCGATGTGGTGCATGCCGTCATGACCGATCACTACATTCGCCGCACTCCGCCTGCCGGAGATCCACTGGCCGCGAAAATAGAGCCTCACGAGCCAGAGATCCTGTATCGCGGCGAAGTGCGGCCCTATTATCCTGAAAAACTCGCCCCGTCGCCGGAGAACATTCTTTACCTCGCCCTGGCTCAGGTGCGTGACAACAACAACACGGATCGCGGGCTGGTGCAGCTGAACGCCGCCCTTAAGAAATACCGGCCTCAGCAATCGGAGTTCTATATTGGACTCGGCGATGCCTCGCTCGCTCGCGGCGAGTCCAGTCAGGCAGCCTCGGCCTATGAGCAAGCGGCGCGTCTCAAGCCCGATTCTCTCGCCGCCTGGCTCGGCCTCGGCAACGCTTTTGAGCAAGCAGGCAAACTCGATCGAGCCGCGGATGCGTTTCGCCGCGCGGCGCAGCTCTACCCGGATAATGCCGAGGCATGGCGCAAACTCGGCGAGGTCTGCGTCAAAGAAGGCCGTGATCAGGAAGCCCTGGCCGCGCTACAGAAGTCCGCGCAGCTCGACCCCGATATTCCCGAAACCCAGTACGCCCTCGGCACTCTCTGGTCCAAACCCCCGGCGGACACCGGCCGCGCCGAAAAAGGTTTCCGCGAAGCGATCCGTCTTGAGCCGGATTATGCACAGGCGCACATGAACCTCGCGATTCTCCTGTTTTCACGCCGGCAGATCGACGAAGCAACCTATCACTTCGCCTACGCCGTCCGAGTGCGGCCCCGCTACGCGCTCGGCCACTTCAACTATGCCCTCATGTTGACCAAACTGCAGCGCCTGCAGGAAGCCCGAGCCGAATTTCAAGCCACGCTGGCTGCGGATCCAAACTACGCCCAAGCGCACGAGGAACTCGGCAACCTGGCTGAACTAAACGGCCGGGCCGACGATGCCGGGCGCGAATACGCCGAAGCAGTTCGCCTCCGCCCGGACCTCGCGCGTTCTCAGTTGGGCTTGGGCGCCGCGCTGGCCCGGCAAGGCCGTGTGGACGAAGCGCGGCGCCACCTCAGCCTGGCAGCAGCAAGTCCCGATCCGGCCATCCAAGACGGCGCCCAACGCTTGCTTAAGCAGCTGGCACGCCCGTAACTTTCGGCATCATCGAAACGGCCATCCCACGCAATCGTCCACATTGTAGGATCGGATCTATGGCCTCCACCGTCTGGAAAGGGCACCTCACCTTCGGCCTCGTTTCAATGCCCGTGCGCCTGGTTCGCGCGGCCCGTGCTGAGCGCATCAAGCTGCGCCAACTCTACCGCCCAGCGCCCGCAGTTTCCACCGAAAAGGCCCGGCACGCGGGGTCCGGCCTTGAAACGCCTGCTCCGCGCATCCTGCGCCGGGAACCCGAATCCGCGCCTCCGGAAATGCCGCCGGACGCCGAATACGCTCCGCCACAACCTGTTGCCCCGGTGCGCCGATCCTACCAGGCCCCCGATCGTGGGGAAATCGCCGCGTCGGAACTCGCTAAGGGTTACGAGTACGAGAAGGGCCACTACGTAGTGCTGGAAGAAGACGACCTGCGGGCGCTCGCGCCACAGACGTCCACGGAAATTCAAGTCGTTGAGTTCGTACGATTCCAGGAGATCGACCCGGTTTACCTGGAAACATCCTATTACGTTGTCCCGGACGAGAACGCCGAAAAAGCTTACGCCCTGCTCCTCGAAGCCATGCGGCAGACCGGATATGCCGCCGTCGGCCAACTCACCATGCATCGCCGCGATCACGTGATCATTTTGCGCCCCGGCAAAACCGGCCTCGTCGGTCACACCATGTTTTATCCCGAGGAAGTACGCGCCACCGAGGAGTTTCGAACCGATACCAGCCTGGCGTCGGCGAAAGAACTGGAGCTTGCCAAGAGCTTGATCCAGGCCCTCGCGCAGCCATTCGACCCAGCGCGCTTCAAGAACACGTTCCAGGAGCGGCTCCGCGAGCTGATCGAGACACGAATCGAGGGCCGCCAAACGGCGCGCGTCGAACCTCGTGCACCCGCCCCGGTGATCGACATTATGGATGCTTTGAAACGCAGCCTCGCGCAGGCGAAAGCCGTTTCAAAACAGGCGGACGCTGAGCCCGCCACGCGCAAATCGGCGAAGAGCGAAGGCGGCCAGCGGAAGACGCGCTCCACAACCAAGCGCTAGCAACCGCTCCCGCTGGCCTTTCCTTTACCGGTTCCGGTATTCGAACTCGCGATCGCGATCGGTCTCGACCCCATGCGTGCTGGCAGCCTTTTCGCCCGCCGAAGCAATATCTTCGGCGCCTGTGCGCTTCAGGATATCTTTCGCAGCGTCGATCTCTTCGGAAGTGTCGCAATGAACCGACAGCAGAATTCCACCATCTTTCACCCGGCCTTCGTATCTCTTGGCCTCGTATTCCGGAATTCCCATGCCGATCAGCGCGCCCACCAGCGTTCCGACAGCTCCGCCGGCTCCGGCTCCCGCCAGCGTTCCCACAATCGGTCCGGCAGCGATGAACGGCCCTAAGCCAGGAATCGCAAGCGCGCCGATGCCCGCCAGTAGTCCCAACGTGCCGCCGATCGCTCCGCCCGAAAGGGCTCCCGTCGTGGCGCCTTCCGGCGCCTTGGTGTTCTTTTCCGCCGCGAATTCACGCGTGCTCTGGCTGTCCGGCATCAATACAGAAACATCCGAGTTGCTGAAGCCCGCGGATAACAATGCATCCGCTGCTTGTTCCGCACCGGTTCTGGTCTTGTAGATTCCGAATACACTGGTATTCTTACCTGCCATAGTCGTTTTCTCCTTTTTCGATTTGTTACCTGCTGGCTTGGTGTTTTTCGCCCTTGGGCACCACAGTCAGTTCACTTCTGACGTTGGTCGAGCCTGCCACCTCGGCCGCTTTTGCCTCGACGGCGTGCTTTTCTTCCTCGGAGCGCACCGGCCCCTTGAGTGTGATACTGCCGTTTTCAGAGATCACTTTCACGTTATGCGCGTATGTGGAAAGTGACTTGTCCTTCATCAGCGCTCGGCGAATGTTCTTCGCCACATCCCGGTCGGTGGCGTTCTCTTTCTGTTGATCCGCGGTCGGCTCGCCTTTCTGCCGGTCGCGTTTGTTTACCGCTGTGTTATCTGATTTGTGCTCTGCCGGTTGATCCTGCGCATTCAATACAAATCCGGCCATTGCGAGCGTCATTACAGCAATCGTTTTGTGCATCCCCATAATTCTCCCGTGTCGGCATCCGATGTCCGACACTCTATGGACTCGGAAAGGTGCGTGTAGTTACAGTTACACACCGCCCCGTTAGTCGTTATAACGTTGCCCCTTCCGCCGGCCCTCTGTTCGTCCAAGGCCCAACCGCCGATATATGAATATGAGTTTGTTCGAAAACTCGCTCGTAGGCAGGCGGATCGATAGCGCGTACGCTGATTCCGAAGTTACTTACCTGATTTTGGAGGATGGCACGCAGGTGACTATCCGCGGATTAGTGATTATTGAACCCCCGAACCTCGCGGAACGCCTGCAAACGACTGATGCTCCAATCCAGGTCTGAGCGGCGCCCGCCCGCTGCTCAGTGATGACAGGCGCAAGTGCGTGTGGACCAGCGCTATACCGTACTCGCGGCACGCATCCACCACATCGTTCTCGCGCACCGACCCGCCCGGCTCGGCCACGAACGAAACTCCATGTTTGCTCGCTTGGTCGATATTGTCGCGGAACGGAATGAATCCATCGCTGACTAGCGACACTCCCTTCATCCTGTTGAGCCAGTCCCTCCGCTCCCACTCGGTCAAGGGTTCGTAAGGCGAATCCAGCAGGCCGCGCAGCCACTGTTCTTCGTGAGACATGAGATCGCCCTCGATATAGCGCACCCGGGTATTGATGCGATCCTGCCGCTTCACCCCGCCTTTGAAGCGCAGCCCCAGCACCTTTGGATGGGTGCGGAGCCACCACAGGTCGGCCTTTGCGCCCGCCAGTTTCGTGCAGTCAACACGCGACTGTTGGCCCGCCCCAATCCCGATCGTTTGTCCGCCCCATACATAACCGACCGAATTCGACTGCGTGTATTTAATCGCTATCAGTCCTAAAAGAATGTCGCGGATCGCATCCGGAATCAGGTCCCCGCAAACCACATCCGCCAGATCCGATTGCCCAACCTGGTGGTTGTTGCGTTCCTGAATCAATTCCATGCCGAACACCTGGCGGCGCTCCCGTTCCGGAGCGGTATAAGCATCGTCCGCTTCAACAACGATAAACGATCCTTGTTTTTTCGACTTCAGAATCTCTAGGGCCGCTGCATCGAAACCCGGCGCCACAATGCCGTCCGACACCACGCCTTTGAGAAACTCCGCTGTCGCTACATCCACCACTTCCGAAACAGCCGCGAAGTCGCCGAACGAGCATTTCGGATCCGCGCCCCGCGCGCGCACGTAGGCCACCGCGGCGGGCGTCAGTTCTTTTGCCTCGACATGGTAGGCCTGCGCCAGTTCGGAGGTGAGCGGAGCCGCCACCGCCGCGCCTGCCGGAGATACATGCTTGAACGATGCCGCCGCCGCCATCCCCGTGGCAACCCGCGCCTCGCGCACCAGTTGCCATGCATTTAACGCATCTAGAAAGTTGATGTAGCTGGGCGTGCCGTTCAACACTCGGATCGGCGGATGCGATGGATCGAGCGGCTCTACCGCGGCGTACTTCTGATGTGGATTACAGCCGTACTTCAGTTGCAGGGACTCAATGCCTCGTTCATCGGTTTTAGCGTTTAGTTTCGATTTTCGAGTCTCCCATATTTCTGCGATCGCCGTGCATTCTTCCCCCAAACGGGTCTCATCAAGGCGCTTATCCGCGCATAAAACTGGTATCCGTCACGCCGGTTCTCGCGTCCATTAGATTTGGCGCGATCCGCAGTTCTCCGGCCGCGAGGAGAACGCCGCGATCTGCTTTAAAACCCACGGAGTGGTTGTTCCACGCTGTCCAATCGAGCTTACGTCCCGTTTCTGCTGGTGATCCTGATGACGTCCTCTCGCGTATACGCCGCCGGGCGATCTTTTTCTGACGTGGAGTACAGCCGTGTTGGCGGCCAGAGCCTCAGACTGGATGCCTACGTTCCTGCATCGGAAGATCCGGTGCCCGCTGTAATCATCGTCCACGGCGGCGCATGGGTGACAGGCGACCGCAAGCACAGTGTCGAGCCGCTCTTTAAGCCGCTGGCCGCTGCGGGGTTCGCCTGGTTTTCGATCAGTTACCGGCTTGCTAACACAGCCGACCCGGCCGGCCTGGCAGCCATGGCGGGTTCGACCGCGCTGCTCGGAAATGCCGTCGAGGACGTTCGGGCCGCGGTGGCCTACGTTCGCAAGCATGCCGCCGAGTATCGAATCGATCCCAACCGCATCGCACTCGTTGGAGAATCCGCGGGCGCGCAGCTTGCTGCCATGGCAGCCCTGAAGCCCGGCCCCGGTCAAGATGTGAGTGCCGTAGTCGCGTTGTATTGTCCTAGCGACTTGGTCAGTCTTGTCCAGAATACGGCGATGATTCCCGACTCCATCCGCCAGGCGGTCCGCGGCACGGCATTCGCCGACATACTCATGACGCATCTGCGAGAACTGTCGCCGCTGTATTGGGTACACAAAGGCGCGCCGCCTTTTCTTCTGATTCACGGCACGGCGGACCGCCTGGTCCCCTTCCGTCAATCTGTACAGTTCTGTTCCGCGCTCGAAAACGCCGGCTCGGCCTGCCAATTAGTTCCCATCGAGGGCGCCGGCCACGGCTTGCGCTGGTGGGAGTCCGATGGACATTCGAAACTGTACAAGATCGAAATGGTTCATTGGCTCAGCCGTCAATTGAGCATGCCGCTGGCGGATTGAGCGGCAGCAAACCAGCAAGCTAAACACCCTTCTGTTGCACATCTCGGGCATATATACTTGATGGCACGCTACGGGAAAGGGTGTGATCCATGGCAAACAGCAGCATTCCGGCCAGCGGTTCGGGAATCAACCGGTGGTGGCGTGTCGTCGGCGGCGTTTTGATGAATCTCGCGCTGGGGACCCTCTATGGTTGGAGCGTCTTTGTTGCCCCACTGGAAAAAAAATTCGGATGGAAGCGCGCCGACACCTCGATGGTATTCACCATTGCCGTGGTGGTGTTCGCGATCAGCTTCGTTCTGGCTGGCCGTATCCAAGATAAGATCGGGCCGCTCGTTTGCTCAGTTACGGGCGGCATCCTGGTGAGTCTGGGTTTCTTTCTTTGTTCGTACACGACGAATCTCACCTATTTGTACGTGTGCTTCGGCGTGATCGGCGGTTTGGGAAACGGCTTTGGATATGCCACCCCGATCCCGGTCATGGCAAAGTGGTTTCCGGACAAGCGCGGCTTGGCCGTCGGATTGGCAGTGGGCGGCTATGGCGCCGGTTCCGCGATCTTCGGACCCTTATCGCAGTTGAAATTGATTCCTGACTACGGCCTCGCTACCACTTTCCAGATTCTCGGCGCGGTCTTTCTGGTGATGACGATGGTCGGAGTGTTCCTATTGAGAAATCCGCCCGCGGGCTATAAGCCGTCCGGATGGACGCCTGCCCCGGGGCAGACTGCGGCTGCCGCGGTCAATTTCACCCCTGGTGAAGTGCTCGCCACACCCAGGTTTTATCTGATGTGGGTGGCCTACGCCTTGGGCTGCTCGGCGGGTCTGATGGTGATCAGTCAATTGGTGCCATTCGCTACCAGCGTGGGCATCGCGGCGGCATCGCTTACTACGATGACGCTCGTGGTCGGCGCGTTCGGTAATGCTTCGGGCCGGATCCTCTCTGCGTGGATGTCCGACAAATTAGGCCGCCTCAACGTGCTGCGCGTGATGATCGGCATTTCGATGCTTGCTACTCCACTGCTTTATGCTCTCGGCGGAAATATTGCGCTGCTGTACTTGCTGGTTTTCGTCGTGTATTGGTGCTATGGAACGCAGCTTTCTGTGAACGGAGCCGCGGCAGCAGACTTTTGGGGCACCAAAAATGCAGGCATCAACTACGGCATGCTATTCACCGCCTGGGGCGTCGCCGGAATTATCGGGCCGCGCATTGGCGGGGTCTTGTACGACAAATATCACAACTACCAAGCGGCTTTCTATGCCGGCGCGGCGCTTGCGGCCGTAGCCCTGATCTGTGAGATCGCCGCCGGGCAGCCTGCCAAATCACCGTCCTTTGCGCCAGAGGTCCGTCGGGCGTCCGCTTGAACTTTGAATTGGTGACCCAAAAACCAACGTTGCCTCGTCCGAAAGCAACGTGGTGGATCTCGCGTTTCCCAACTCGCCGCGCGGTACAATGAAATTTCCATGGCCCAACTGCTGGAGGGCAAGATTGCCCTCATTCTGGGCGTCGCCAATCGCTGGAGCTTGGCTTACGCTATCGCCCAAGCGTTTACTCGCGAGGGCGCCAAGCTGATCCTGACCTATCAGGGCGATCGCCAGAAGCAAACCGTCGAGGACCTGGCCTGCGAATTGAAGGCCCAGCAAGCGCTCGCCTGCGATGTGACCCAAGACGACCAGTTGACCGCTCTTACAGAAACCCTGCGCAGCCAGGGAACTGGGTTGAACGCCGTCGTTCATAGCATCGCCTTCGCCAACCGCGAGGACCTAAGCCGTCCATTTTTAGAGACTTCCCGCGAGGGATTCGCTCTGGCCCAAGACGTCAGCGCCTACTCGTTCGTAGCCGTAGCCCGCGCCACCGCGCCCCTCATGGTGTCGAAAGACCAGGGGGGTGGAAGTATAATGACCCTAACGTACCTGGGTTCCACCCGCGTCGTCCCGAATTACAACGTTATGGGCGTCGCAAAGGCCGCCCTGGAAGCGAGTATGCGGTACCTGGCAAACGACCTTGGTCCGTCCAACATACGTGTTAATGCCATTTCTGCGGGAGCGGTGAAGACCGCTTCGGCGCGCGGCATTCGTGGTTTTTCCAAAATGCTCGAAGGCGCCGCCGAACTGGCGCCCCTCCGGCGTAACACCGACCCTTCCGAGGTCGCCGACACCGCCGTTTTCCTGGCCAGCGACCTGGGGCGGGGCCTTACCGGTAACGTCATTTACGTCGACGCCGGCATGCAGATCATGGGATTTGCTGGTGCGGAATGAAGGGTTTGCAGCCCTCCCGCAATTGACTTTGAAGTTCAGATGTTTTTATCATGTGATTCGAGCAGCCTGATCGGAGCGAGCCTCTCCGGAGGCGCTTCCGGCCAGTCTTCGCAGTTTCTCCGAGCCCATCTATGATTACCGTACAAGGTCTCACGAAGAGATACGCCCGTACTGTCGCGGTCGACCATATCTCGTTTGAAGTGCAGAAAGGACAAATCGTCGGCTTTCTCGGCCCTAATGGCGCCGGCAAGACCACTACGATGCGCATCCTCACCTGCTTTCTCCCGCCCACCGAAGGCAGCGCCACCGTTGCCGGCTTCGACGTGCTCGAGCAGCCGCTCGAGGTGAAGAAGAGAATCGGTTATCTCCCCGAAACACCGCCTCTCTACCCCGAAATGGAGGTGCACGAATACCTGACGTTTGTCGGAAGGCTGAAGGGGCTGTCGGGATCAACGCTCTCCAGTCGCGTCAACGAGGTCTCGGAGCGCTGCGCCATCGCTGATATGTCGAAACGGCTGCTGGGCAAGCTTTCTAAAGGCTATCGCCAGCGCGTTGGACTCGCACAGGCCATCATTCATAATCCCGACGTCCTGATTCTCGACGAGCCGACCGCCGGCCTCGATCCCAAGCAGATCAACGAAACGCGCGACCTGATTCGCAGCCTGGCCGGCGATCACACCATCATCTTGAGCACCCACATCCTGCCCGAGGTCGAACAAACCTGCGAGCAGGTCATCATCATCAATAAAGGCAAGCTGGTGGCTACCGACTCGGTGCACAACCTGCAAGCCCGCGCGCGCGGCGTCGAATCCATCGTGCTCGAAGTCGGTCCGCAGGCCGGCGGCGCGCTGGATACGGGGACCGTTCAGCACCGTCTGGAGAGGGTGTCCGGGGTAAGCCGCGTGGTCCTCAAAGAAAAACGGCAAAACGGTTCTGCGTTCGAGGTGGAAAGCCTGAAGGATCGTTTCATTCGAGGAGATCTGGCCCGCGCCGTCGTCGAAGCCGGCTGGAACTTGAACGAGCTTCGGCCTGCCGCCATGAGCCTGGAAGAAATCTTCCTGCAGTTGACCGGCACTGAGCATACCGAGCCTGTTGCCGAGCCCCCCGCTGAAGTGGTGATCCAGGGAGGAAATTAAATGAGAAATATTTGGATTATCTGCCGCAAAGAATTGCATGGGTATTTCGTCTCGCCGGTAGCGTATCTGCTGCTGACCATGTTCGCCATCATCTTCGGGTTCTTTTTCTGGAACTCGGTGGGGTACTTCAACATGGTCGGGCTTGAATCGCAGATGCGCGGCCAGGCATTTCCGATGAGCGTGAACGAGTATGTCATTCGTCCGCTGCTCTCGAACGTCAGCGTCATCGGCTTGTTCTTTATCCCCATGATCACGATGCGCCTGTTTGCTGAAGAGAAGCGCAGCGGAACCATCGAACTGCTGGCCACCTCGCCCATTCGCGACATGGAAGTGATCCTCGGGAAATGGTTCGCGGCTGTCATCCTCTACGCCGTCCTGCTGCTGTTCACCGCGATCAACTTCGCCTTCCTATTCCGCTACGGCAACCCCGACTGGAAGCCGTTGGTGATCGGTTATCTGGGCCTGCTGCTGCAAGCTGGCGGACTGCTGGCGATCGGCACCTTTATTTCCACGTTGACCAAGAACCAGATCATTGCCGGCGCGGCCACCTTCGGCGCGTGCCTGTTGCTCTGGGTTTTGGAATGGGTGGCGGGCTATGAAACCGCAACCTGGGCGAAGGTCCTGGCGTACTTATCCGTAATTACGCATTTCGATTCCTTCGCCAAAGGCGTTCTGGATACCAAGGACGCTATTTTCTACCTGTCGGTGATCTTCCTGGGGCTGTTTCTGACATCGCGCTCCATGGAGTCCCTGCGGTGGAGGTCGTAAATGAATACTCAGTGGCTGAAAACGAGACAGACTAAGTACGTTGGCTACGTCACGACTTACATCATTGTTATTTTGACGGTGGTCGTGGTCGCAAATTACCTTGCGAATCGATATAACAAGTCCTACGATGCGACCTCGAACAAGCGGTTTTCGCTTTCCGATCAGACCAAGAAAGTCGTCGCCGACCTGAAGCAGGATCTCACGATCCAGTATTTCGACCGCCCCAGCGGCATGCAGAACGGCAAGGATCTGCTGGATCGCTACTCGAACCTGTCGCCCAAGGTTCACGTGCAATATGTGGACCTGTTGAAGCAGCCGCAACTGGCCCGTGCTGCCAACGTAACGCGGGAAGGCGAGGCCGTGATCGAAATGGGTCCGAAGAAGGAAGAAGCCAAGACCTTCGATGAAGAAGGCATCACTGGCGCGATGATCCGCGCGATCAAAGGCGGCGCCCGCAACGTGTGCGTCGTGACCGGCAGCGGCGAGCATCGCGTGGACGATACCTCGGCCGACGGCCTGTCGGATTTTCAAGCGGCCGTCCAGAAAGACAATTACCAGGTCAAGAGCATCAACCTGCTCGAGAAAGCCGAAGTTCCTTCCGATTGCACCGTCCTGGTTGTCGCGGGTCCTTCCAACGACTACGTGCAGCCCGAAGTGGACGCGATCAAGAAATACGTCGAAGGCGGTGGACGGGCGCTGTTCATGCTGGACCCGCCGCTGAAGGTGGGGCGCAAGGAAGTCAGCGACAACAAGGCTCTTACCGATCTGCTCGCTTCCTGGGGCGTTACGGCGCAGAACGATCTGCTGCTCGACGAGAATCCGCTGGCGCAGCTGGTTGGCCTGGGGCCGGAAGTGCCGCTGGTCACCACCTACGAGTCGCATCAGATCGTGAACGACCTCGCCGGCACCGCCACCGGTTTCCCGCTCTCGCGCTCGCTGGATATCAAAAACGAAAACCATACCTCGGTGAGTAAGTTGTTCGGGACTTCTTCCAGCAGCTTCTCCACTTACAACCTCAACTCGCCGGAAATCCGAATCGATCCCAACAAAGATAAGAAGGGGCCATTCACACTGGCAGCCGCCGGCACATACGACACCGGGAAGCCGAACAATCAGGGCCGGTTTATTGTAGTGGGCGACTCGCGCTGGGCATCCAACTCGTTCCTGCGATTCAATGGCAACCGCAACCTGGCGCTGAACATGATGAACTGGCTTTCCTCCGACGAGGATCTGATCTCCATCCGGCCGAAAGAGCAGGAAGATCGCCGCATCAATCTGACTCGCGCGCAATTCCTGATGGTCCGCAGCGTCAGCCAATTCTTGCTTCCGCTGATCGTAATCATCGGCGGCGTGATGGTTTGGGCGAAGCGCCGTTAGGTGGAGGAGAACTGAAGAATGCGCTTGCGCAGTTTGCTTACGGCGGCGGCCGTCCTGGCGGGACTCGCCGTCGTGCTGTATTTCTCGAACAAGCAGGAAGCCGCCAAGGCTGCCAAACCTTCCACTGCGAGCAGTCCGAAAATCGTTTCGCTCACCGATGCCGACGTCAGCAAGATCTCGGTGAAGGCCAAGGGCGGCGCCGAAACGGTCCTTCAAAAGAACGGCTCTGGTAAATGGCAGATGGTCAGCCCGGACTATCCGGCCGATCAGGACGCCGTGACGCAACTCGTATCGTCGGCTGCCAACGTCAGCTCCGACAGCGTGGTGGAAGACAAAATGTCGGACCCGAAGACCTACGGGTTCAACGATCCGTCGCTCAAAGTCGCAATTACGGCCAAAGGGAAAACCAGCAATCTGCTGATCGGCGACGATACGCCCACCAACAGCGGCTCGTACGCGATGGTGGAAGGCGATCCGAAGGTATACACCGTGGCTAGCTACGTCAAAAGCGGCCTCAACAAGACCTACAACGATCTTCGCGACAAGCGGCTGCTGACGTTCGATCAGGACAAGCTCAGCCGTGTCGAGCTTACCGCCAAGAAACAGACTGAAGAGTTCGGCCGGGATAAAGATCAGTGGCAAATCGTGAAACCGAAGCCGCTGCGCGCCGACAGCTCGCAAATCGACGAACTGATCCGAAAGCTGAAGGATGCCAAGATGGACACCTCCATTTCGGACGAGGATGCGAAGAAAGCCGCGGCGGCTTTTGGCTCCGGCACTCCGATCGCTGTGGTGAAGTTTACGGATCCTTCGGGAACGCAGCAGATCGAGATCCGCAAGAACAAAGACGATTACTACGCGAAGTCGAACGTGGTCGCCGGTGTTTATAAAGTGTCCTCCGACATTGGCACCGGCGTCGATAAAGGCCTGGACGACTTCCGGCAGAAGAAGCTATTCGATATCGGATTCAACGATCCGAGCAAGGTCGAGATGCACGATTCCGGCAAGGCTTATACCTTTACCAAGTCGGGCGACGACTGGAGCTCGAACGGCAAGAAGATGGACAGCATTAGCATGCAGTCATTCCTGGACAAAGTCCGGGACTTGTCCGCCAGTAAGTTCATCGACAACGGCAAGCTGGGAACGCCCACTACCGACATAACGGTGACCTGGAGCGACGGCAAGCGCGTGGAGAAAGTATTAATCTCAAAACAGGGCAACGATTACGTAGCCCAGCGCGAGAACGAGCCCGCGCTTTACGGATTGGATTCGAAAGCAGTGGACGATCTAAGCAAAGCGGCGTCTGACGTGAAGCCGGCGCCTCCACCGGCAAAGAAATAGAGCGGGCTCGACCTGCACACATGACCGGCCTCCTAACCGACCTCTACCAGCTCACGATGGCGGCCGGTTACTTCGGGGCCGGCAAGGCGCGCGAAATCGCGACCTTTGAGCTTTTCTTCCGGCACCTGCCGCGCTACCGCAATTACGTGCTCTCGGCCGGCCTGGAGCAGGTGGTGGAGTATGTGAGCAATCTCCGCTACACCGAACAAGAGATCCAGTATCTCCGCGGGCTGCCGCAATTCAAACGGGTCTCGCCGGCGTTTTTCGATGCACTGCTCAATCTGCGCTTCACGGGCGATTTGTTCGCAATGCAGGAAGGTACACCGGTGTTCGCCGGGGAACCGATCGTCACGGTGCGCGCGCCGCTGATGGAAGCACAGATTGTCGAGACGTACCTCCTGGCGATGATCGGATTCCAGTCGCTGATCGCGACCAAATCGGCGCGCATCACCGAGGTCGCGGGCGGACGGGCCGTGGTGGACTTCGGAACACGCCGCGCGCATTCGCCCGAAGCGGGCGTGCTGGCAGGGCGTGCATCCTACATCGGCGGCTGCATCGGCACGAGCAACACCGAAACCGGATTCCGCTACGGAATTCCCGTCTTCGGAACCGCCGCGCATTCGTGGATTCAGGCCTTCGAAACCGAACGCTCCGCGTTCGAGCAATTGCAGAAGCTGCTCGGCGACGCGACCGTTTACCTGATCGACACCTACAACACCGCGGAAGGCGCGCGGCTGGCCGCCGACATGGGCCGGCCGTTGTGGGGCGTGCGGTTGGACAGCGGCAACCTTGTGGAATTGTCGCGCGAGGTACGCAAGATACTGGACGACGCCGGGCTCTATGACGCCAAGATCATGGCGACCAGCGATCTGAACGAGTACAAGATTCTGGAGTTCGCCGCGGCGGGCGCACCCATCGACGCGTTCGGCGTCGGAACGGATCTGGCGACTTCCACGGATTCGCCCAATCTGGGCGTCGTATACAAGCTGGTGGAGTTGGACGGCCGCGTCACGGCCAAATTCAGCGAAGACAAGCACACGCTGCCGGGCGCGAAACAGGTGTTTCGATTCGCCACCCATGACGTGATCGCGTGCAGTTGGGAGTGCCTGGGGTGCGGACCGGGCGAGCCGGAGGCGCGGGCGCTGCTGCGGCCAGTAGTGTTGGGCGGCAAACTTGTGTCGCCTCTGCCGACGCTGGCCGACGTGCGCCGCTACGCGTCCGATTCGATCAAAAAGCTGCCCACCGTGACCCGAAGCCTGTTCGACACCGACCAGCACTACCGCGTGGACTACAGCACGGCGCTGATGACGTTGTACGAGAAAGTGCAGAATGAAAACGGTCTTCTTCGACATCGACACTCAGATTGATTTCCTCTATCCGGCGGGAGCGCTGTATGTGCCGGGCGCGGAGAAGATCGTGCCCGCCATCGCGGAACTGAACCGGCGCGCGCCGCTGGTGATCTCCACCATGTGCACGCACGCAGAGGACGATCCGGAATTCAGAGTCTACCCGCACCATTGCGTCTCGGGAACGGTGGGACAACAGAAGCCGTTGGCTTTGTTGCGCGAAAAGCGCGCGAAGATTCCGTCACCGGCGAGCGGCGTGGAGCAGCTAATTCTCGAAAAGCAGGAGCTGGATTGCTTCAGCAACCCGCATCTGTCGCCATTATTGGGCGAGCTTAACGCGGACCGCTACGTAGTATACGGCGTCGTTACCGAGATCTGCGTGCGGCTATGCGCGTTCGGCCTGCTGAAGACGGGCAAGCGCGTTGAGATTGTGACCGATGCGGTCAAGGCGCTGGATCATGCCGCCGCAGAGTGGATGTTTACGGAATTCAAAAAGGCCGGCGGACATCTGACTACTTCCGCCCAACTTGCTTAAACGCGGCGTCTGCAACTACGATCCACGTGTTCACACGAGTGTGAACACGGCACGCACGAGTGCGTGCGCCACGATACTACGGGTGCCACGATAGGGCGCCGTTTTCTTCGCGATGGCGAACACGGCCCTGGCGCTGCATGTGCTCCAGGTGAGCCAGAACTTCGAAAACGGCGAAGTGATGATTGATGGGCGAGAGCTTTCTGCGCCACATCTCTCCCACCAGCGAGTGCGCGGTGCGCGGCTCTTGCTCGATGAGGCCTAGAATCTCATTGCAGCGCTCGCGGTGGTGATCGATGGTTTGCTCGATCCAGGCGCGATGGCCGGAGAACGGCTCGCCGTGCGCCGGAAGGATCAGATCCACTTCCAAATCGGCCAGGCGGCGCAGCGAATCGAGAAACTCACCCAACATGTCGCGGCCGGGATGCCAGGCGATATTGGGCGTGATGTTTTCCAGAATCTGATCGCCTGAGAACAGCAGCTTTCGCACGCGCGAATACAGGCAGGCGTGGCCGGGTGAATGGCCGGAAGTCCAAAGCACTTCCAGCGGCCCGATCGCGGTGGAAATCTCCTCACCACCCGAGTAAAGCACGTCAGGCGCGAGATTGTGGAAATTCTTGCGCACTTCGACGAAATGCGCGTGCATCGTTTCTTCCAGGATCTTTGGCACTCCGGCCTGGGCGTAGGCGATGTCGATCCAGGGGAAGCGGCGCTCGGCACCGGCGATCATGCTCAGGTGTTGCGCTTCAGCTTCGTGCATCGCGAGTTTTGCGCCGGTGAGCCGCAGCAGGCGTGCCGACATGCCCATGTGGTCGGGATGCATGTGGGTGAGGAAGATGCGGCGGATTTCAGGCCAGGCGATGCGGCGCGCGAGCATTGCGGATTCGAGCGTTTTGAACGCGGGCTCGGTTTCCATGCCGCAGTCGATCAGGAGATAGCCTCGATCGAGCGCGACCAAGTAGACATTGACCGACTCTAACTCGAACGGCAGAGGCAGCTCGAGCTTGAGCACGTGCGGGTAAACTTCGCGAAAATCAGCCATGTCAGACCGCGTCGCTGGCATGGTAGGAGCTGCGGACCAGCGGTCCGGATTCGACGTGCGTGAATCCCATTTCGTAACCGAGGCGCTTCAGGTCGTCAAACTCGTGCTGCGGGACATAACGGATGATGGGCAAGTGGCGCTGGGATGGGCGCAGATATTGGCCGAGCGTGAGGATTTCGACCGAGTGCGCGCGCAGATCGCGCATGACCTGTTCGACTTCGCTCAAGTTTTCGCCCAGACCCAGCATCAGTCCGGACTTGGTGGGGATGAACGGGCGCAGGCGATGGGCGAAGGCCAGCATGTCGAGCGAACGGTCGTAGCGGGCGCCGAGGCGGACCTGGCGATAGAGGCGCGGCACGGTCTCGATGTTGTGGTTCAGCACGTCGGGGTGCTCGTTCATGACGATTTCCATGGCGTCGTGGGAGCCCTGGAAGTCGGGCACGAGGACTTCGACTTTGCAGCCGGGGATGCGCTCGCGGATGGCTCGGATGGTGAGGGCGAAGAGTTCGGCGCCGCCGTCCTTGCGGTCATCGCGGTTGACGCTGGTGACGACGGCGTAGCGGAGGCCGAGTGCGGCGCAGGCTTCGGCAACGCGGCGCGGCTCATCGTAGTCGACTGCGAGCGGCGCGCCTTTCTGGACCGCGCAGAACCCGCAGCGGCGGGTGCACACATTGCCGAGGATCATGAAAGTCGCGGTGCGGCGGTTCCAGCATTCGCCGACGTTGGGGCAGGCGGCGCTTTCGCAGACGGTGTGGAGGTTGAGATCGGTGACCAGTCGCTTGAGGTGGTGGTAGTTGTTGCCGGCGGGGGCCGGGGCGCGGAGCCAGGTGGGACGCGGAGGTTCGGTGGAGATGGAGACGAGCACTGATCTTATTTTAGCGGCTGGGCGCATTGCCGCGCGGTTCTGCCGGCTGCCGTGCTTCCGCGCGTAGAACGCCTGCTGAGCACCCACCGCACCGAAGGGCTTATCGACTTATCAGGGCGATGGATGCATCCAATCCAACAGCACGGCCGCCGCATCCCTTCCTTCAGTTCGGAGCAAACCCTTTCGACGTGTTGCTTTCTTGTCTCCGGTTTTTTGGCTGAGATGGTCCAGCAGATCCATTCATTGCGCGAAAGCGGGGTGATATCTTCCCATTTTTTCCGCGCAGCCGGATCGGCAAGAAGCGCTCTTCGCAAATCCGCGGGCACGTTGTGCACGGTCCCATTTGAAAGTTTGGTGGCCATGGATATATGTTATCGGGAACATCCGAAAGGTCGATCGGAACTAAGGGTTTCGGGCGCACGACGGGTGCAAGCGCTGAGCAGCGGCGGCTAGGCGTGAAGTGCCGAAATATCGGCACCGTTTTGACGCATTCCGCGATTTTTCCCGGAGCGTTGGGAAAATTTTAATCTAATTTTACCGGTTTGTTGGTTGGTCCACAAATAAGATGCGGATGTGTGCGGGTTCTTGGGTGCAGCATTGAGTCCGGATCGGCGCATCTGCGATGAGCATCGCACGCCGATTGGGATATGTTCGAACGGCTTGGGCCAAGTGGTTCAAAAGCAACGTTAAATTTCCGGCGCGTTAAGGTCACCGAAGGCCAGTGGGGCTGAGCCGATGAGGTGATTTGGCTTGGAAGCTGTCCGGGATCAAGCCCACGCGAACATTCCGGAGATCTTTCGGTGCCGTGAACGCCGAAGTCTGACTTCTCGAACCAGATCGAAGCGTAAAGCTAGCGCGGCGGCAGCGTGCCTGAAACGAACATGGTGGTCCATTCCGGCGCATGGCCGCGAGCGCCTGGTGTGGGCCGCATGATGCGGATGGCGACTGCGTCGCCGGGTTTGAGCGCCGACTGGATGCGGATCACATCCTCTACGGTGGCGACGGGCTGACGGTTGATCGCCAGGATCACGTCTTTTTCAGCCAGGCCAATGTCCTCGGCGAACGATCCTTCGTCCACGCCCCGGACCACCAGGCCGCCTTTGCCCTCGACACCCATGCTGGTCCGTTCAGCGTCGGTCAGGGCATGCAGCTTGATACCGAATTTGTATTGACCTTCCTCGGCTTTCGGTTCATCCGTACCAGGCTGCTGCAGTTCAGCGAACTCGGGGCGATCCTTGAAAACCTCCGCACGATCCATGATGGTTACCTTGAAGTCCATGCGTTTCCCATCACGATCAACCGTCAGAGTCACAGGCGTGCCAACCGGGGTGTCCGAAACGCGCGACACGAGCTCGTCGCCATCCTTGACCGGTTTGCCATTCATCGCCACGATGATGTCCTCCGGTTTGATTCCGGCTTTGTCAGACGGTCCGCCCTTTTGGACGGTGCCGACCAGGACGCCTTGATTCGTTCCGAGCGCCTTGAACAGTTCGGGCTTATCGCCCTTGGACCAGCTCACGCCGATGGAGCCGCGAGTGACCTTGCCGGTCTTAATAATGTCGTTGTATACGCGAGCCACCATGTTGATGGGCAGCGCAAATCCGATACCCTGATACCCGCCGCTTTGGGTCGCGATCATGGTGTTAACGCCGATCACTTCACCGCGAATGTTCAGCAGCGGACCGCCGCTGTTGCCGGGATTGATGGCGGCATCGGTTTGGATGAAACGCTGAAGCTGCAATTGCCCGCCGATATCGCGGCCGAGCGCGCTGACGATTCCCGCCGTGACCGACGCTTCCAGTCCGAACGGCGAACCAATAGCCACGGCCCAATCGCCCACCTGCACCGCGTCGGAATTCCCGATGAGTACCGGGGTCAACGGAGCCTTCGGATCGATTTTTAGCACCGCCAAGTCGGTTTCCGGATCGATGCCCACCACACGGGCGCGGTACTCCGTATCGTCGGTGTGCAGTTTAACTTTGATGTGGTCCACTTTGGCGATCACGTGATGATTGGTGATGATATAGCCGTTCTTATCTACGACAAATCCAGTGCCCGATTGCTCCTGGCGGAAGGAACGCGGAGGAGCATCGTTACCGAACGGCCCGTTGCGGAAGAATTTCCGCAGCAAATCATTTCCATTGTCGTCGCCGTCGCCTTGATCCTCTTGCGGGTTTTCGCGCTTGTGCGGATTTTCGGCGGAGGCTCGCTGCGTGTAGTCGGCCGTGATGTATACGACGGAAGGCTCCAGTTTTTTGGCGAGACCGCTAAACTCGTTGCCCAGCTTGACGGGATTAGGGATTACCAACGGTGTGGCATCGGGCGCGGCGCTTTGCCCTCCCCGTGCCGCGTGGACACCGGTGTTAATGAGCGTACCGATCACAATCCCGATCGAGAGCGTGATGAGCAGGAGACTCAAAGACAGCAACTTCTGCTGCCGCATTACGTTAAACCACCGCATGTTGTATTCTTCGCCTTTCTGGAACGCTCAAGCCGACTAACTATAACCAATATACCCGGTTTCCGGCGGAACGGTTCCAAAAAGGGAAGCTCAGTCGACGGTTACTTGCAGAGGCGGGCTGACTGTTGTTCGCAACCGGTTGCGGCATAGACCAGCGCTTGTCCCGCCGTGATGCGCGGGTCCAAAGTCGCAATGATCTGATTGTTGGAGTGATCCTAAAAATACCGTCCCGTGCTGTCGCCCAGTACAAACAGCCGGGCCACTCGCGGGAGGACGTCACGATTCGAATCGCTGATAGTCGGCGGCGTCGGCTATGTTAAATGGACCGGTGTGCCCTTGCCGCAGCAGAGGGCCAAGGCGGGATACGCAAGCTGCAGCGAGTAGGGCAGACTGTAGTGATCGCGGTGGCGCCATCCAGGGTTAGCCCGCTTTGTGGGCAGCAGGCTAAGCCGGGAACGGCGCCGGTAGTGAGTTGGTTCGAGACGCTCAGGCGTTCACTTAATGCGTCCTGGATATATCCTCCGTCCGATTTTGGTAAGGACGGCGTAAGGGTCCACACAGATGGCCCGAATTTCGTCCCAGTTGTCAGCGATCACGAAGAAATATGTACCCCCATGGCCAGCCATCGTGAAGGTGCCAGTGCAATCCGGATTCACGGTGTATGTGCCCGTGTTGTTTGCTTGTCCTACCGTGCCATTGGAGTTTGTCATTCCAACGTTGGTGGTGCCGCCGCTCCCGTCGAAGGTTTGCATGCTGACCTGGGCAAACGCCGGCCCAACCGGGTCGGGCGCGTGGACACCGTATCCGGTGGTTGTGACGGCGAACGTGCCGTTAAGGGAAGCGTTTGAGCATCCTTTGTCCTCGGCCTTCGCGGTGGGCGCCAGGCTCAGAGCGAGCGCCGTGACTGCGGCGATTGTGAAATTCTTTGCGATGGTGCTGCGTTTCATGATCATCTCCTTTGCGTTCATTAGTTGCCTCCATTTCGGGAGGCCGGGTCTTCGATCAGGCATCCGGAACCGAGTCCGTCTCGCCTACCCCCAATAAGGATCGCGGCGCTGAAGGTTACCGCGTCTAAGAGAAAAGGACAAAAGCCTCCGGGACGAAAGGGGTACAATAGGCCCACGCCTCGGGTTGAAAATGCCAAACTGCCCTCAGTGCAGGGAGCAACTGGATTCCGGCGATCCCGCCGGACTGTGCCCGAACTGTCTAATCCTGGGCGCATTCGAGAGTTCGGTGGGAGCGGAGGAATCCGGAACCCGCACCATCGACACAGCGGCAGGGGCCGGTGGTGATGACGATTTTGGCCGCTATCGCATCCTTCGACCTTTAGGCGAAGGAGGCATGGGCACCGTGTACCTGGCCGAGCAGCTTGAGCCCATTCAGCGGAGTGTGGCTCTTAAGGTTGTAAAGCTCGGGATGGATACCTCTCAGGTGCTAGCTCGTTTCCACAACGAGCGCCAGGCGCTCGCGATGATGGACCACCCGAACATCGCCCAGATCTTCGACGCCGGCGCGACTCCCAAAGGGCGCCCGTACTTCGTGATGGAGTACATCGAAGGCGCGCCTATAACGCAATATTGCGATCGCAAGCGGATGATCACCAAGGAACGGCTGGGGCTATTTCTGGCGGTCTGCCGCGCAGTCCACCATGCGCATCAGAAGGGAGTGATTCACCGCGATCTCAAGCCGTCCAATGTGCTTGTCGCCGAGCAGGACGGCGCGCCGGTTCCCAAGGTAATCGATTTCGGCATTGCCAAGGCTACGGACAAGTGGGCGGTGGAGAATACTCTGCTCACGCAGTTCGGCCAGATCGTCGGGACACCGGAATACGCCAGCCCTGAACAGGCCGACACGATGACGGGAGACATCGATGAGGCGTCCGATGTTTATTCACTGGGCGTAATTTTGTACGAGTTGCTGATCGGAGCTGTGCCATTCGATACCGCCAAGCTGCGAAACGGCGGTCTGGCGGAAATGTTGCGAATCATCCGCGAAGACGAGGCGCCGTCGTTGCCGCGAAAGCTTACTTCGATGGGCGCGGCGGCTAGCGACGTCGCCAGCCGCCGGCAGACCGATCCGGTTTCGCTTCGCCGCCTGGTCAACGGCGACTTGAATTCGATCACCATGAAGGCCCTGGAGAAGACGCGCGAGCGGCGCTATGCCTCGGTGTCAGATCTCGCCGCCGATATCCAGAGGTACATGGAGGACCGGCCGGTGCTGGCCTCGCCTCCGCGCCAGCTATACCGGGCGCGCAAGTTTCTCCGCAGGCACAGGCTGGCCGCGCTCGGCGCAGCCGCGGGAGCCGTATTGCTCGTCTTGGGCGGACTCACGGTCTGGTCGTTTTCCGGGTCAAGACCCAAGCTCACCGACAAAGACACAATCGTCCTCGCGGATTTCGATAATAAGACCGGCGATCCCGTCTTTGATGACACGCTACGGCAGGGGCTGGCAGTTGAGCTGCAGCAGTCGCCGTTCCTCAGTCTGATTGGGGACCAGCAGGTTCAGCAAACGCTGTCTCTGATGGGTCAGCCGAAAAATGCGCGGTTGACTCCTCAAATCGCGCAGCAAATTTGCGAACGCACGGGAAGCGCCGCGGCGCTGGAAGGTTCCATCGCAAACCTTGGACGCCAGTATGTGCTGGGTTTGCGGGCCAGGAACTGCACTACCGGCAGTGTCCTGGATCAGGAGCAGATCCAAGTAGTAAAGCAAGAGGAGGTCCTCAACTCTCTCAGCCAGATCGCGCGTAAATTCCGAACCCACGTAGGCGAATCGCTGGCTGCAGTAGCAAGGCACTCCAAGTCGCTTGCCGAAGCTACGACGCCGTCGCTTGAGGCCCTCAAGGCTTACAGCACCGGAATGAAGGTGGACGTTTCCGCTGGCGGTGCCGCGGCTATACCTTTCTTCCGTCGCGCTGTCGAAATCGATCCACAGTTCGCGATGGCCCTCGCGCACTTGGGGCTCAAGTACAACGATAATGGCCAGCCTGTGTTGGCGGTTGAAAGTACTACGAAAGCGTGGCAAGCGCGGAATCGAGTGAGCGACCGGGAGAAGTTTTTTATCGATTTTACCTACGACCGGCAGGTGACGGGAAATCTGGAAAAGGCGTACCAAACCCTCGAGCTGTGGCTTCAGACCTATCCGCGTGGGGACCCGCCGAATGCCCTAGGTTTGTTGTCGGGCCTTTCGGTCCAGGGGACAGGCCGCTTTGAAAGAGGCATTGAGGCAGCCCAGGCAGAGCTCACGACCGAGCCCGATATCGTCTTCGGTTACCACAATCTTGCGCTGAACTATTTCTTCCTCGACCGCTTCCCCGAAGTTGAGAACACCCTTCAGCGAGCTTCCGAACGCAAGCTGGAATCACCTTTACTTCTGGTTATTCGATACGACCTTGCAGTGTTAAAGGGTGACAAGGACGAGATGGACCGGGCAGTGGCTCGGGCCAGGGCCAAGCATGCAGCGGAACGCCAAGTGGCCGAGGCAGAGGCTGTTGCTCTCGCTCGTTTTGGACGCTCACAGGCCGCGCGGCGGTCGTCGAGCCGGGCCATAGATCTGGCCCTGCAGGATGGGCAACCCGAGACGGCGGCGGGTTTCCGGGCGGCGCGAGCCGTATGGGAAGCCGTGTCCGGGAATGCCGACGAAGGTAGCAAGAGCGCCATGGCTGCGCTCGAACTTTCCAACGGCCGGGACATCGAATACGCGGCCGGCCTTGCTCTGGCCCTTTCGGGAGACTATTCTCGAGCAGAGACGCTCGCCGCCGATCTGGAGAAGCGCTCCCCGGAAGATACTTTCGTGAAATTTACCTACGTCCCGGTCCTTCGGGGGTTAGTGGCGCTGCGCCGGGGCAACCCCTTAGAAAGCCTGGAGCACCTCGAAACCGCTCGTCAATATGAGTTGGCGGCAAATGGCCTCAACATCCTTAGTTTTAATCTGGGTGGGTTGTACTCGGCGTATGTTCGGGGCGAGGCCTTCCTTGCCGAGCACCGGCATGCCGAAGCGGCTGCCGAGTTCAAGAAGATACTGGACCATCGTGGCCTTACGGGATTGCATCCCATGGGTGTGCTGGCGCACTTGCAACTCGGGAGGACGTACGCGGCGTCAGGGGAAAAGGGCATGGCGAAAGCTGCCTATGAGACCTTCCTCACGCTTTGGAAAGACGCAGACCCTGACGTCCCGATCCTGAAGATCGCCAAAGCAGAATACAGCAGGCTGTAGATCGCGCCGTAACCTTTGGGCTCCGATTCCTTACTCTGTTTAGCGGAGTGGCATGAGGAGAACACTATGACGAACGGCGAGACCATGCATACGCTGCCCGGATCCTCTCAATTTCCGACGACGCGATGGAGCTTAGTGGTCGCCGCCGGCGATCCAGATCGGAAGGACGCCCGGTCCGCTCTGGTTTCGCTTTGTGAGAACTACTGGTACCCGTTGTATGCGTATCTACGCCGGCGCGGTTATCAGGCGGATAAGGCGCAGGATCTCACGCAAGAGTTCTTCATCCGCGTCCTGGAAGGGCGGTATCTAGATCGCGCCGACCCGGAGAAGGGCCGGTTCCGGTCGTTTCTCTTGACTTCATTGAAATTCTTCGTGGCCGACGAACACGACCGGGATCGCGCGCTCAAACGCGGCGGCGGAGCAATCCTGCCGCTTGAATTCTCGGCGGGCGAAGAGCGCTATCAGCGCGAGCCGGCGCACGATGAAACACCGGAGCGAATCTTCGAACGGCGCTGGGCGCTTTCGGTGTTGGACCGGGTGGTGGAGAAATTGCGGGACGAGTTCGTTCAACACGGCCGGCCGGAGCATTTCGAGCGGCTAAAGGTCTTTCTTCTCGGGCGGGCCGACGCGCCTTACGCGACGCTGGCCCGCGAAATGAACACTTCCGAGGGAGCGCTCAAAGTGGCGATTCACAGACTGCGCAAACGCTATCGCGAGCTTTTTCGTCGGGAGATCGCCGATACCGTGGCCGATCCCGCTGAAGTAGAATCCGAACTACGGTATCTGGCAGCCGCACTCACCGCGAAGTAGCGCCTCGGTGTAACCTTCCTGTTCCATTTCCTTATTCGGAGTGGCGCCCGACGATAGCATGGCGCCATTTGATTCGAAAAAGGAGAAGGAACAAGATGCAAAAACAATTGAAAACCGGTGCGCCCTGCCCAAAACTTTGGAAAGCGGCTCTGGCCGCCACACTGTGCGCCGCATCGTTCTCGCAACTGGCCCTGGCCCAAGTCGCAGCGCCTTCGATTCTGCAAATCGACGTAGCAAACAATGTCCTATATCTGGAGGACACCTCCGACGTTTCCAAGTTCGCGACGGATCCTAAAGCTACCACCGTGATCGGACACGGCGCGACAAACTTCAACAGGGGCTTCGGCGTGGCCGACATTGTGGGCGTCAATGGTCAGCCCATGACGGGGACCAACATCCGCTCCGCGCAGAACTTTTTTTCCAGCACGGCCCCGGCGCCCGGCGGGACAATCGCGGACACGGTGCGGGTTGCAGTGGCCGTGTTCACTTTCGAAATCTTGAAGAGCGATGGCACCCCGATTGGAACCCTTGTTGCTACCGGATTGGCCGGCGGCGCGGCGCCGCCAGGGTCTCCGTTGTCTGCAACGGGAGGAAATAACTTCGCGATCACGGGCGGTACGGGAGCCTTTCTCGGCGCTCGGGGCCAGATGGAGATAGCGGCAAACCCGCCGGGAGTGGCTAACCAACGGGCAGCCTCCATAACAGAGGACCCCGCGAACCGCCGCCTGATTGGAGGCGGAACACAGCGGTATGTAATCCATCTAATCCCCATATCGGCGCCGCAAATCGTGATGACTACCGGCGGCCCAGCCGTGACGCATTCCAGCGATTTCTCTCTCGTCACTGCGGCGAAGCCGGCCGCGGCGGGAGAGGTCCTGTCTATCTTTGCTACAGGGCTGGGCCCGACGGTGCCCGCGGTCGATCCCGGGCAGCCCTTTCCATCTAGTCCGTTGGCCGCAGCCAATTCGCCCATCGACGTCAAGGTGAATGGGACGTCCGCCGAGGTGCTGGGCGCGACAGGCCTTCCCGGCGCTGTGGACGGGTACCAGGTGAATTTTCGAATGCCTCCGGATACCGCCAAAGGACCGGTAAGCGTTCAGGTAAGCGCCGCGTGGATTTCAGGAGCGGCAGTGAGCATTCCGGTGCAGTGACCGCTGGAAAGAGAATCGGTACGCTAGGAAATTTGGGCCGCGCGCAGGGCATTGTACAGGAGCTAAAAGCGGGCCCTGAGTGGCTTCAATTCGACCAGCAGAATGCCGGCGAGAATCAGGGCTGCCCCCGCGATGGCCCTCGCCGGCAGAACCTCGCGCGCGACCACATAGGAGGTAGCCCAGGCAAACACAGGCTCGGTGGAGAAGATCAGCGCGGTGCGGGTGGGGCTGGACCAGCGCTGGGCCCAGGTTTGGACAAAAAACGCAAGCGCGGTGGCCAGCAGGCCGGTCACGGCGAGCGCGATCCACACATCGGCCGACCAGCGTATGCGAACCGGCTCGGCCCACCAGAACGTCAACGCCGCAAGCACTGCCGCGGTCGCAATCTGCACAACCGCCAGAAAGCCGGCGTCCACCGATTGGGCGTACCGGCCAAGCACCAGAATATGGAACGCGTAGGCGACGGCGCAGCCAGAGACCAGCAGGTCGCCGCGGTTCATGCTAAGGACTTCACGCTCCACCGACATCAGCGTCAAACCGGCGAAAGCCATGGCAACGCCCACCAATTCGACGAACTGCGGGAGACGGCGGTAAACGATGCTGCCGAACAACGGAACGAGTGGGATGTAGAGACCGGTGATGAATCCCGCCTTGGACGCCGAGGTAAATTTAAGGCCGAACGTTTGCAGGACATAACCGGCGAACAAGCAAGCGCCCGCCAAGCCTCCTGCCCGTAGGCCAATCGCGAAATCGGTCGAGCGCAAACTTCTGCGGAACACCACGGCCAGCGCGACCGCCGCTGCCGCAAAGCGCAAGGCAAGAAAGAACAGCGTGGATACGTCATCCAGCGCCCGCTTGACGAGGACGAAAGTCGCGCCCCAGATCAGCGCCACCGAGATCAAGCTGATGTCGACGAGGGCTCGCGGCGGCTTTTCCCGGATCATCCCCCGTTCCGCGAGACGTTGCCGGCGGCCGAAGAGAATTGCGGGCCGGCCATGTCAAGGTCCATTGCCAGCAGCCACAAAGTGAGCAGGATGCGTTTCAGGCCGAGTTCACGGCCTTCGGGATGGAACCATTCGCGGGGGGTATGCGCTCCGCCGCCCTGTCCACCGGCTCCGATGGAAATCGCGGCCAAGCCCATCGATAAGGGGATGTTGGCGTCGGTGGAAGCGCAGTCCAGATGTGAGCGGATGCCGAGGTGTGCGTCGACGGCGCGAATGCATTTCAGAATGGGCGCGTTATCTTCCAGCGCACCGCCCGGCCGGGTTCCGATCTCTTTGATTTTGGCAGTGACCTTGCCGCCGTTGGCTCGATGGTTCTCCACTTCGAGGGCGCGTTCCACGGAACTGGTCAGCAAATTCGCGATCTCGTCCAGTTTGACCGTGCTTTCGGAACGCACATCCACTTTGGTACGTGCATGGGTGGGGATGGAGTTAATGCTGGATCCGCCCTCGATGATTCCGAAATTGCACGAGGAACGCGGAGCACTGCTCGCCGGCAGGGGATGTTCGGTGAAATAAGCGATTGCCCGGGCCAGCGTATGCACTGGGTTGGCAATACCGTAATCGCTCCAGCTATGGCCGCCCGGCCCGCTGACGGTAATGTCAAAGCGCCGGCTGGCAAGTGCTTGCGAAGTTATGTGATCGTTGTTCGGACCGTCCAGAACTACAAATGCGTGGATTTTACTTCCCGTGCTGGATTGACGGCACAGGTAGCGCATGCCATTGAGGTTGCCTTCGCCCTCCTCGCCGACATTGGCGACGAAAAGCAGGTTATGGAATCGCTCTTTAAGGCCCGGAGAGCTGGCGACCAGCCGCGCAATAGCAAGCAAAGACGCCAAACCGGAGCCGTTGTCGGAAACGCCCGGGCCGTGCATGCGGCCGTCCGGCGTCACGAAGATCTCTTCGTCGTTGCGGGGCGCCAATACTGTATCCAAGTGCGCGGTCAGGGCGATATAGGAGCCGTCGCGATTCTCCAACGGGTGCGCGATGACATTGCCGCCGCGGTCGATCCGGGCGACGCAGCCCAGCGACCGGAACTGGTCGAGCATCCACTCGGCCCGGCGCTGCTCAAAAAAAGTGGGCGCCGGGATGCGGCACAAGCGTAGATGTTGTTCGTTAATCCACTGCTTTTCGCGAACGAACCACTGCAATGCATCGCGCAAGACCGGGAGATTTGCAGCTTCCGCGACGTGCTTGGCGAGCGGCAGAGGCTCGCCGCGAAAGGAGGGCGACTTGCTCGAAACAGCCAAATGCCAGTGTAACGCAGCCACTCAGCCGCGCCGGCGTTCGATGGAGGAACGTCAGGACATCCCGTGCCCGGGTGCAGACGCGCCGATCGTGAGCCGTGGTTAGGTTCTGCCCGTGGCGGGTATTTCCATGGGCTCGTCAGCGCTGCCGCCGTAGATGCGCGGCACCTTCGCTCCCATCGGCCGGAGGTAGGTTGCCAATTGGCCGCGATGATGAATGCAATGACTGTTCATCAAGCCGACATACGCAATGGCCGGGAAGTTGAACACACCGCGAAAGTCGATGGATCGAGTGAGTGCATCGCCTTTCAGCTCGCTTACTGCGGCTGTGGCTTTGGCGCTGTTCTCGTCATACCACTTGACCACATCCGCCGATGTCTTGATATGCTCCGGCATGGCGCCACCCGAGGCAAAATTTCCGGCAGCGACGCCGTTCAAGAAGAAACACTCGCTCGAGGCCAAGTGCCAGGCGAGTTCAAGAGCTGTCTTGGAGGTGGGGTCCGGACGCCAACCGCTTTTATCCTGCGGTATGGCTTCAATTACGCGCCGCGTGGTTTTCCGCTCGTTGTGAATCTGCGGAAGGTAAACTTCTTTAAGAAGAAACTCGGCCTGGTCTGGTGTCATAGCCGAACCTTAGCACACTGGGACGCGCCAGAGGTTCGCCCGGCTTAGCAGGCCAGCGCCGGTTCCAATGCCGCGCCGAGAGACAGAAGCAGCGCCTCCTCGAACGGCCGGCCGATCATCTGCAGGCCGATGGGGAGTCCTTCGCTGGATCTGGCGCATGGAAGCGACAGGGCCGGGAACCCGAGCACGTTAACGGCGCGAACAAAGCGGGTGGCCGCCAGGCGGGTGTCCTGTAGCTCGCCATTCAGATCGATCTGCTTTTGTCCGATGCGCGGCGCAGTTATGGGGGTTGTGGGCGTAAGCACACAGTCGATGTTGCGAAACAGCGAGTGGAACTCGCTCAGCAGCTTTCGGCGCAAGCGCTGTGCGTTGACGTAGTCGGTGGCCGGGACCAAGCGCCCCTGGTCCAGAAGTGCCAGGACGTCGGCGCCAAAGTCCTGGCGGCGATCCCAATAGGGTTCGTAAAGCGCAGATGCTTCGGCCAGGAGGATGACGCGGCCAGCGGCGTTGAGGGCTTCGATGTCTGGAACGTCAATCGGGACGACATGTGCACCGAGCGCCTCTGCCTGGCGAGCCGCGTTTTCCACCGCCTGCCTCACTTCAGGGTGAACACCCGAAAAATAAAAATTCGTGGGAAGACCCACCCGGATGCCGCCGATGGGGAGCGGGGTTCGGGCGCGTGGTTGATCCGTCATGACTTGATAAGCCAGGCTGACATCGTCGACCGTTCGAGCGAGAGGCCCAACGTGATCGAGCGACAGGCCCAGCGGCTGAATGCCGCTGCGGTCGATCGCGCCATAGGTCGGCTTCAGCCCCACAACTCCGCAAAACGAAGCCGGAATACGGATGGAGCCGCCCGTGTCGGTTCCGGTGGCCATGAAGGCCATTTCGGCGGCGATGGCCGCACCCGACCCTCCGCTGGAACCGCCCGGCGAGCGCTCCAAGTCGCGCGGGTTTCGAATAGCGCCAAAGTGAGGGTTTTCGGAGGTAATGCCGTAGGCCAACTCGTGCAGACCTGTTTTTCCGACCATCACGGCGCCGGCCCGATGCAATCTCGCGACCACCGGAGCATCGGAGCCGGGAAGAAAATCGGCGAAGAGCTTAGATCCGGAGGTGGTTCGGATGCCGCGCGTCCAGATCAGATCCTTGTGCGCGATGGGGATTCCGTGGAACGGCCCGTAATCGTTCCCTCTTGCAAGCTCCGAGTCGAGTTCCTGGGCTCTTGTTCTTGCTGCCTCCGCAGTGATCGTGATGAAGGCGTTAATGCGGGGGTTGAGCTTCTCGATATGATCCAGGCACCGGTTGGTCAGCTCCAGGCAGGAGATCTTCCGAGAGCGCAGCGCAGCCCCGGCTTCGCGAACGGTCACGCGCCGGCCTCGGGATCATAATCCAGAGCCAAGCCTACCTGATCCGTAAGTCCTTGAGTATATTCATGCAACGTGGTAAGGACCGCATCGACGACGGGCTGAATGCGCGAGAGTTGTTCGGGCGGGATGGGAACGCTCATTTGCGGACTCTGCCTAAGATTCTACCCCCGAAAAGCCGATGACAGAGTGGAGATTAGACGTCGTGTCGCAAGCCACAGAACGCCGCCGGAAAAGCCGCCAGAAGAACTCACACGCCAAAGAGCCGCGGTGGGTCATGCTACAAAATGTCCCGGGCCGCTCGGGCGAGGTGCGGGCGAAGGTTGCCGACACCAGCGATGAGGGATTGGGGCTGATTCTTCCGTTCAAGCTACGGGAGCAAGAAGTAATTGTTATTAAAGGGCTCCCGGGTACGGCTGCGTCGGCAGGCAAAGTGAAAGCTCGGGTGATTCACTGTACCTCGATCCCGGAGGGCTACCACGCCGGATTGACATACGAGGAGAAACGCGAATCGGGGGGCGAACTCGAGGAAACCGTTCCGGATTATTATGAGCTTCTGCAAGTCAGCCCGAAGGCCGATCCGGAAATGATTCACCGTGTGTACCGGATCCTGGCCCAGCGCTATCACCCGGATAACGCGAGTACGGGGGATGACGGCATTTTTCGCGGTGTCACCGAAGCGTACAAAATCCTGAGCGATCCGGAAAAGCGTGCAGCCTACGATGTGAATTACCAATCGAACCGGCAGTTGCGCTGGCAAATCTTCGACCAGCACCAGGCCGTCACGGGCAAATCGGCAGAGAAGGCCAAGCGCCGCGGCATTCTGGAACTGCTATACACTTCTCGGCGCAACCAGCCCGCCGCTCCGTCCATGACACTGCATGAACTGGAGGATCTGCTGGGATGCCCGCGCGAACACCTCGAGTTCAGCCTGTGGTATCTCAAGGAAAACGGTTTGATCACGCGCAGCGACAATGCCCGGTACGCCATAACCGCCAAGGGAGTCGATTTTGCCGAATCCGAACTCCTCGATACCGAATTGGGGGCCAACCGCCTGTTAGAAGCCGCGCACGAAAATGGCAGCACGCAGGAGCCGGTTGCCAAGGCCGGGTAGCAGTTTTGCGCCATGGCTTTCAGCCCACCGGCCAGGTTCGAGCACGTGCCTAAGATAAGCACACTAAGATAAGCACCCGGTTGCATTCATGGCCCGGAACGCGATAAACTCGCACCACCTGGGTCTTTCTGGCCCAGACTAAGGGAGGCAACATCATGAAGAAGGTCCTAGCTGGGTTTGCCTTGACGGCTACATTTTCGTTTACCGCCATGGCTGCCAATGTCACGGGCTATATCATTGATCAGTCCTGTGCCGACAAACCTGCCATGAGAGGCAACGTTCAATGCGCGCAGAGCTGTATCAAGAAGGGTAGTCCTGCCGTTCTGGTCACAGATGACGGCAAGGTATACAAGTTGTCCGATCAGGCCAAAGTGGTTGACCACGCGGGTCATAAAGTCACTGTGACTGGCAAAGTCGATGGCGACACGATTCAGGTAGACAGCGTAAAGATGTAGGTTCGCGGCAAGCGAAATCGCTTGCTCGGCGAAATGGAGTCGCGCGACGGGCGCAACTCCTAAGGCAGTAACTTCAAGTCGCGGCTGTGCGGCATATGCCGGCAGTCGCGATTGCTTTTCGTGGCAGGCTCAAATTCTTAGCTTTCTAGCCGAATAGATCGCTATCGGTTAGCGGCGCTTTCCCTCGTAATTGGTCTGGTCTGGTGTGGCCGATTCCCAAGGACCGTAACGATCGTCCTACTCCGGGCGAGCCGAATTCGGGGGTCATGGTTGCATTGGAGAATTGGGATCCTCGCCGGAGATTCCGCCAGGAACATCTTCGCGCTGGTTTGTTGAGTGGCGGGGCGGGCCCGGATCATTCTCGAAAAAAACATCCCGGATTCACAAATGGCGGTGAGAGCGTTTGATTCGACATGATCAACGTAGGCCGAGCTGCTCCATCACGCGCCTTTGGACCGACAGGGGAGGGTCGAAAATTCCGAGTCGGCCCTTCAGCCTGATGAACTTGAGCTGCCTTGCCTCTTCCAACTCCCACCCGATCGGCCCTTCGAACCACTTGCTCGCGCTTTTGGACACACAGTCCTTCAGGGTGACGAGGCCGATTACGCCGCCGGTCTCGAATTCGTCAGGCAATGTCACGCCCCGCTTCTTCGCGAAGGCGCGATGCTCTTCGAGTTCACGTTTGGGCGGAAGATTCGCGCTGGCCTGGATCAGCAACGCGCCTCGATAGTGCGTTCGCCAGGTTCGGTTCTCAATATCCTTGTGACCAGTGACGATCAACCAGGACCACGGTTGCCGGACGACGATTACCTTCATTTCCATGGCGGTCTCTCACCCGATGAACTTCGGCTTACGGCAGATGGCTAAGGCCGGATAAAATTTCGGCTCAGCGGCTCGCCGTTGCGCTTCCGCAGGTCGGTTTTTGATCGCAACGGCTTCTTGAATCTTGTCAGGTTGGCAAACGTGTAGTCGGTCCCGTCAGGTGTGATCTGGATATCCTGGAGTACCGCCCAGGCAACGAGCTTATCCGTGTTCTCGGCCTCCGCGAAGATCACCGCGACCGCGTTCCCCCGGCGCTCAGCATCTGCCCGCAGGCGTTTCGCCGTGGTCCAATGCACGCCGTTCGTGGAAAGGATCGCTGCGGCCCTCGACCAGGTCGTCGGAGTGCTTGGTACACGCACAAATCAGTGAAGGAATCCGCCATAAATAAAAACGATTCTATGTCGCTTGGAGCCATCTTTGCCAGCGCGATTTTCGTCGTTATCTGGCCCACTCGCCCGCGCAACTCGATAGAATTACGTAGTTGTCTTCAATCACATCATGGCGAACAACAAGAAAAAGGCTCAGGCCGTTGCCGCCGGGGCTCCCGCTGGACCCAGCCTCGATAAGGTAGCTGATTACCGGTTCCCGGAAGCCACCCGTAAGAACAATCCGCCCGCCAAGATCGCCGCCGAAGGTCACGTGCCGCTGGTGCCGAAGGCCGAGTATTTCTACAGCCCGCGCCGGCCGCCGGAACTGCGCTTCGACCCGACCGGCCGCACGGATGAATTGCCGGAGTTGCTGGCCACGGCGCGGCAGCGGAAGTTGACGGAGGCTGAGGCATGGGCACTGGCCGAGGCGCTCCGCGTCCATGAGCCGTGGCTCGAGTGGGCGGGGAAGCGGGAGGCGCGTTCGTTCACCGTCGATCCGGTGGCCCTGCACATCCACGAACGCGTGAGCGCGCAGGCCATCTTGAAGGTCGCCGCGCGCGAGGACGTGAACCGCTCGCTGTTCGCCGACCCGGAGCAGGAGTACAACGAGGCCGTTCAGTTCTACCGCCACGATGTGGACTGGTCCAACCGGCTGATCCTGGGCGACAGCCTGCAGGTCATGTCATCGCTGGCGCGGCGCGAGGATCTCGCGGGCAAAGTGCAGATGATCTATATCGACCCGCCGTACGGGATCAAGTTCGCGAGTAACTTCCAGCCGGAAATCGGCAAGCGAGATGTGAAGGAGAAGGAGACTGACCTCACCCGCGAACCGGAAATGGTTAAGGCGTATCGGGATACGTGGGCATTGGGCGTGCACTCTTACCTGGCCTACCTCCGGGATCGTCTGATCGTCGCAAGGGAGTTGGTCTCGGATCTTGGCAGCATATTCGTGCAGATCGGTGATCAGAACGTGCACCACGTTCGTGAAGTCATGGACGAAGTGTTCGGGGCCCAGAACTTCATGTCGATCATCACTGTCCAAAAGACAACCAGCGCGTCTGGCGAGGGAATCTCGACGGTAGCCGACTTCCTTCTTTGGTACGCCAGGAACAAGGAAACGGCCAAGGTGCGGCCACTCTACTTCGAACGGAGCGGATCTGGTTGGGTGAACTACGATTACGGATTGTCGCCGGACGGTACGTACCGCCGGTTGACATCCGAAGAGCGTGCGGACTACGGGACCGTCGAAAACGGCTTCAGCGTATATAGGCGGGACAACCTGACTAGCCAGCGGCCGGCGCAGGGGACGGATCTAAGGTCATATTCGTTTTGCGGCCGGGAATATGGGCCCGGAAAAGGAACCTTCAAGACCGACCTCATGGGCTTGAATAGACTGCGTGACAGTGACCGCCTTGAGGCATATGGCGAGACTCTTTCGTATCGACGGCTGGCCTCCGACTTCCCTTACATGCCCATAAGCAACTTGTGGACCGACACGGTGACCGGAGGCTTTGCTGAGCAACGGTTCTACGTAGTTCAGACAACTGCGAAAGTAATCGGTCGTTGTCTCCTGATGACTACTGATCCTGGTGACTTGGTGCTTGATCCAACATGCGGCAGCGGATCAACAGCATTCGCTGCCGAGCAGTGGGGTCGCCGTTGGATCACGATTGACACCAGCAGGGTAGCGGTCGCAATCGCGCGTCAACGGCTGCTGACATCCCGGTTCGATTTCTACAGGATGAAGAATCAGGGAGCGGGCATCGCGGGCGGTATCCTCAACAAACGTGCCCCGCACGTGCGGCTGAGCGACGTCGTGCGAAACCTGAACCTCGAACCGATCTTCGCTAAACACGAGCCAATCCTCGAGGCCAAGCTTGCCGCAGCCAAAGCCGCCTTGAAGCGCGTCTCCGATAAGCTCCGCAACGAACTCCGCACCAAACTCGCGCTGAAGCAGAAGCAGGAAGGCAAGAAAGCCATCACCGACGCTGACCGCCGGCGGTGGGAACTGCCGAAGCAGTGGCAGCATTGGGAAGTTCCCTTCGACACCGATCCGGATTACCCAGCCGACCTGAAGAGGGCCGTCGAGGAGTACCGCGCGGCCTGGCGCGCCAAGATGGACGAGGTAAACGCCTGCATCGCGGCCAACGCCGAGCAGGAAGAACTGGTCGATCAGCCGGAGGTGGATCGTAAGATCACGCGCGTGAGTGGGCCGTTCACAGTAGAAGCCGTGCAGCCGCCGGAGATGTCGTTGGGCGATGCCATCGAGGTAAACACCGGCGGTTTTGCCGGCGAGCCCGACGAGTTGGGCGAGACGTTTGTTATCCGCGAGGTCCAGATGGGTGAGTCGGCGCAGAACGTGGAAGCGTATCTCGCCAAGATGGTAGACCTGCTCAAGATGGACGGGGTCCGCTTTCCCGATAACAAGCACATGAAGTTCACGCGCCTGGACGCCGTTTACGCCAGCGGCAAAGCGGCAGGCATCCACGCGGAGGGGCGCTGGGTGACGATGGGTGAAACCGATGCAGACCCAGAAGGCGACGCGACGGTCGGCGTGGTTTTCGGCCCGCAATATGGCCCGATTACAGCGAAGATGATCGAGGAGGTCATCAAGCCGGCTTCGCGCCGCTACGACGATCTGGTCTTTGCCGGCTTCAGCTTTGATGGTCCCGCCCAGGCGGTGATCGACGAAGGCCACCCGCGGCTGCGGATGCACCTGGCGCACATCCGCCCGGATGTGAACCCCGGCATGAACGGCCTGCTGAAAGAACAGCCGGGAAGCCAGTTGTTCACTGTGTTCGGAAGACCACGCACTGCGCTCGACGGGCCGGACAGCGACGGCATGTACCGCCTGAAGATGGAGGGCGTCGACATCTACGATCCGGTGACGAACGCCATTGTGGACACCGGCGCGGCGAAAGTGGCCGCCTGGTTCGTGGATGGCGATTATGACGGGCGGACATTCTGTATCACGCAGGCCTTCTTCCCCGACCGGAGCGCTTGGGAGAAGTTGAGCAAGGCTCTGGACGGCGTGGTCGATCCCGACCGCTTCGAGGCTTTCTCTGGCACCGTGTCGTTGCCTTTCCCTGCCGGAAAGCACCGATGCGCCGCCGTGAAAGTCATCGACCCGCGCGGCAATGAGGTGATGCGGGTTCACGCCCTCACTCCGGAGGCGAATTAGATGGCTCGCCGGAGTGGGAAGCCGGCAGGCAACGGCGCGGCGGCCGCTCAGGAACAACTGCCGGTCCAGCCGGTCGAAAGGCCGATCATCTGCAATCCATATGATGAGCCGCAGGATCACTGGATCTACGACTCGGAAACGGGCGCTGCGAGCCGAGCCGGGATTCGGCGTCCGGCGAGCTACTGGTACAAAACCGAGCGCACAGGCAGCGCGCAGCAGCAGTTGTTTGCCGAGGAACAGCGAGACGACCTGCCGTTGCCCAATTTCCTGCGGGAAGACGTAAGGCGGTTGGGCGCGAACAATTATGCCGCCTGGCCGAAAATCACGCGCGACCTGCTCCAGCATTGGGCGCGCCCGGATCGTGGTCGGCGGTTGTTCTTCTGCCAGCGGGAAGCGGTGGAGACGATCCTCTACTTGTTCGAGTTCGGCATCTGGAGGACTAAGCGCATGCCGTTCAAGCCGGCGCTGAGCGACGACGACCTGGCCCGGCTGCTCGAAGGCACGCGGCCGTCGTTCAGTCTGTCTACGCAAGAGTTCTTCCCGCGGCTCATCGATCCAGCTTCGGACGACGGTTAGTTGCGCTGCGGCGGCTGGCCGCGAAGATGGCGACCGGCAGCGGCAAGACGGTCGTGATGTCGATGTTGATTTCGTGGGCCTTCTGCAACCGCGGCCAGAATGAGGCGAGCGCGTTCTTCCCGAATGGCGTGCTCATCTGCTGCCCGAACCTGACGGTGAAGGAACGGCTCCAGGTGCTGCGGCCCGAGCGTCCGGACAACTACTACGAGCAGTTCGACATCGTACCCGTGAAGTACCGCCCGCTGCTCCAGGCGGGAAAGGTGCTGGTGACGAACTGGCATCGCTTCGCACCGGAGTCCGAGCACGTGGAAAACGGGAAGTCGTACGCCGTGGTGAACAAGGGACCGGAGACTCCGGATACGTTTGCTCGGCGGGTGCTCGAAGACCTCTATGAGCGGCTCCCGATCATGGTGCTGAACGACGAGGGCCACCACTGCTGGCGTCCCGCTCCGTCCGAGGAAGACTTGACCGGCGAGGAAAAGGAAGAGCGCGAGGAAGCACGGGTTTGGCTCGACGGGCTGGACCGCATAAACAACTGCACTCCCATCCCTGCGAAGCAGGCGGGTATCTCCGTTTGCGTGGATCTCTCGGCTACGCCGTTCTACATCCATGGAAGCGGGTATCCCGAGGGCCGTCCATTCCCCTGGATCGTTTCCGATTTTGGATTGGTGGACGCCATCGAGAGCGGCATCGTGAAGATTCCGCGATTGCCGGTGCAAGACACCACGGGGCGGCCGGATCCGAAGTACTTCAAGCTCTGGAAGGCGATTAACGAAGATCTCCAGCCGGCTGAGCGCCTACCGGGTAAAGCAGGACGACCCAAACCAGACGTCGTGTACCGCGAGGCAGAAGGTGCCCTCCAGCAGATCGCTTCCCAGTGGAAGGAGCGGTACGAGCAAATCCAGGCGGCGAAGCCCGGCCAGGAACAGGTACCGCCGGTGCTGATCATCGTCTGCAACGATACCGACGTAGCCGAGGTCTTCTACCGCAAAATCTCGGGCGAGATCGAGGAGGAGGTGGTCACCGAGGCAGAAGTCGCGGAGGTCCTGGCCGAGGAAGAAAATGGCAACAACGGGAGCGGCGCACCGAAAAAGGGCAAGGCCGCGAAGAAAAAGAAGCGCGTCACCTACGGACAGGGCGCGATTTTCCCGGAATTGTTCTCGAATACACCGGCGCAGAAGCGCACGATCCGCATCGACACGAAGTTGCTGGCTGAAGCCGAAAGCGATTCCCTGGACAAGAAGAAGCAGGATGCCGCGGAGGAGCTGCGCAAGGTTGTGGCCACGGTGGGCAAGCGCGGCGAGCCGGGTGAGTACGTGCGCTGCGTGGTATCCGTCTCCATGCTAACCGAGGGCTGGGACGCGAACAACGTCACGCAGGTGCTGGGCGTGCGCGCGTTTGGCAGCCAGTTGCTCTGCGAGCAGGTGGTAGGTCGAGGACTCCGCCGGATGGACTACGTTCCCGACCCAACCACAGGCCTGCTGACCGAAGAGTACGTTGATGTTTACGGCATCCCATTCTCTGTGATCCCCTTTAAGGGCCGTGCCGTGAAGGGGCCCGCTCCGGAGGACAAGCCGAAGAACCACGTGCGGGCGCTTGCGGAACGCAAGGCGATGGAGATCCGATTCCCGGTTGTGGAGGGCTATGCGTTTGCGCTGCGGAAGAACCTGATTCGCTGCGACGTCGGCGAGCTGGACCCGCTGGTGATTGAGCCGAACCGCGAACCGACCGCCACGTTCGTGCGGCCCACAGTCGGATACCAGGAGGGCAGCCCCGCCGCCCACAGTGCGCCGTTCCAGTTCGTTCAGCAGGACCGCGATGAGTACTACGCCCACACTCACCTGCAGACCATCGAATTCCAGATCGCGCGGCTGATCGTGGATGAGTTGACGGTGGGAGCGTCGGCGGCAACGGACGTGCGGCGGCGCGTGCTGCGATTCCAGTCGCGGCACCAGCTGTTCCCGCAGGTGTTCCGGTATGTGAACGAATACGTCCGGCGCAAGGTGAATTTCAACGGCGCGCATCCCTGCGAGCTGGGCCTGGAGAAGTACGTGAAGCGCATGGTGGAGCGCCTGCGCGACGGCATTGTGCCGGATGAGAGCGAGGGCGAGCCGCCGCTCATGCCGATCCTGAATCGGTACAAGTCCGTCGGCACCACCGCGGATGTGGACTTCAAAACCACGCGCCCGTGCCACGCCACGTTTAAGAGCCACATCGACCAGGTGGTGATGGACAACCTGACCTGGGAGGCAAGCGCGAGCTTCCGCCTCGAATCGAGCGATGCTGTGGCGTTCTACGCCCGAAATGATCATCTCGGCCTGTTGATCCCCTACGAGTACATGGACATCGACCACTCGTACGAACCGGATTTTCTGGTGCGCCTCACCAACGGCGTCACCGTGGTGCTGGAGATTAAAGGCTTCGAAGACGATCAGGATAAGGCCAAGCACACGGCAGCAAAGCGCTGGATCACCGCCGTGAACAACTGGAGCGAACTCGGAAAGTGGACGTTTCACGTCTGCCGAAACCCGCAGTTGCTCGACAAGGAGATGGCGTACCTGGTTCGCTCGAGCTAGCAAATATGCGACCGTACTACTTCTCGGAGTTCTCATACGGGTTCGCTGTGACTGCGGAATTCGTACGCGATCCTGCCTTGAGGATCATCGACCCGCCCGAATTTCCGTCCTCGCGACGGGAGGGTCAGGCCGGCGGGGGAGCCGACGTGCGCCTCAATACGCCCGGTGTTCTGACCTATTTACAGTTCAAACTCTCCGATTACATGTGTGGCCCAACCGCGGCAGAACGAGGCCTCTTCCCGAGCAAGGAATACTACCGCTTTCACATCCGCAATGACGTGACTGCCTCGGGCATGACGCAGCACGAATTGCTGATTCAACTCGATAGGCCCGGAAACCGGGTTTACTACATCGCGCCGGGGTTCTACTATGAACCAGACTGGCAGCGGCTCTACCGTTGCCGACAGGTGGTTCAGAACTCAATCCTCTTCTCTCCTGCCGAACTTGGATCGGTGGACAATACCGAGGATCACGTTGTTGCATTCGAAACCGCCGACGCTGGATTCGGGTGGTTGTGCTCGGAACCAATCAGACGTGAAGCAACGGCTGGAAAAGAGGCGCTGCGCCACCTGAAAACTCTGGCAAGGCGGGCCGAGCCGATTACGACCGATCGGCTGGCTGGGGAAGTCCAGAAGCTTGCTCGAACACTGGAGATTTCACCACCCGATCCTGTGGCCGTTCCACCGCACACGGCCGACGATCTACGTTGGGACCGAGAGACGATCCAGGGAATGCAACTGGCCACTCAACTCGCGTCGATGGCGCGATCCCATCTGGATTGCACGCTGGCAGTCGTGCATTCTGAGTAGAAGCGAATTCCGCTTGATGTTCTGCGCCTAAAGAGTGATTCATGTGGTGCGCGGCGAAGACGCCGCAGAAAAGGATACCCACATGAATACTGAGAACGAAGCCCGCACCAGCACCGAACCCGCCGTTGCGCCACAGACCGCCCCAGTTGCGCCGGGAAAGGCCGGCTCGACCAAGTCGGCCAGCACCCGGAGAGGGTCGCAGAAACCCAAGCGTCGCGCGGAGAAGGCCGCATTGAGATCATCGGGTAACGCTGCCGCCAAACAGCCGACTCGGATGGCGGCCAACGAGGCCACCGACCTGGCTGAGACTGCTCTCCCGGGCGAATTCAATAATCGTCCCGGAGATGCTTCCACGGAAAACCGGCACCACTATGGGCGAGATCGCCAAGGTCACAGGTTGGCAGAATCACGGCAACAGGGGTTCATGTCTGGCACGAGCAGCACGATGTCGCGCCAGCCCGAGAGGTTAGCGGCTTTTTCCGTTCCAGGGACCGACGCACGCCAGACTGGCTAATTCCAACTTCTACAGGTCTTCCGGACGCAAGCCCGTGTGCTTCGCGATACGGCTGAGAATCTTTCGACCCAACTCGTCGTTATCGTGGAATGCGAACTCGTAATCGGTCCAGCCGTCGCGGGCGAGGAGCCTATGAGAACCACTCTGCCGCTTGATGCGCCACCCGATGCGCTCCAGCGCCGCGAGAACGCGGCGCGCCTTAATCGCCGGCCAGTTGCTCACTCAGCACCTGAAACGAGACGTTGAGGGCCGACGGTGGCAGTTCGGCGTGCTTGATCCGATCTGCAATCACCTCGATGGCCAGCCTCTCGGTGTTGCTGATGGCATCCTCGCGCGTTTGCCCGTAGGTCACTACTCCGGGGAGTTCCAGCGCCTCGGCAATCCAGCGGCCGTCATCTTCCCGGTCGATCTCAATGGAAAGGTGCACCTCTACAATTGTAAGCCGGACCTTGGTTCAAAATCCGCCCGCGTCACTCGGCTCGACAGATACGGCTGTGTTAGCGCCGCAAAATTATGTAGGATTTCTCGCCGGTCTACGCCGCGATATTTACCTGGGGGCGCCGGCGTTTCGTTACAGACGGTTATTGATTGGATAATCGTTTGTTGAAGCGGCACGCCACATCCGGCACCGGGAGCGAACTCGGGGCTGACGCCGTTGAGAGAGTTTATGAAGCTCCCGTCCGATTCAGCCATCGCCGGCCTGAGCGCCCCACCTTACGCGCAAAAGATCCCGGGCGCGAATGGCAAACTATCGGCACACGGCGAACGCGAATCAGGGCAAGAAACACGATTGCGACCGCGGTAACCACCGCTGCATTCGCGTGACGTTTCATCACGCCTTTGTCCATGATGGGGTAGTAGGTCAACGGCATCACCACCATGCCAAACACCACAGAAATATTCACCAGGTCAGGTTGTAAAACTGGCAGAGATTGTAGCCGCCCGACAACACCGTCTCCACGCTCGCTCCGGCTAAGCAGGCGAGCGTTCCCAGAATCACCAGCAAATATCCTGTTTTGCCCAGCGGTGTGGCAATACCGCTGACGGCGACATTCAGGTGCTCCGGAAAAACGCGCTCCGGCATAAACACCAGCGCGTCGATTGCCAGGAGCGCCACCGTCAGCACGGCGCCGAGAATCGATCCCAAGCTTGCCACCTCGAAGTTCTCCGGCAGATCCTTTTCGTTCCAATCCTCCTCCATCGCGCCCGACGAATAGAAATGGACTTCGTATTCTTTGACCCGCTGCCCAAAATCCCATTCGCACATTTTCCAAAGCTCTGCGACTCACGTTAGGCGTGGATATTTGCGGCGCATTACGTCCTCGTCGATCTTGTACGTCCAACTAGGAACAACTGCCTGAATTATTTCTAAGAGGTGTCTAAAAGGGCGCTCTCTTTCTGACAATTGCCGGGATCTACCCCAAGCGATCATATCGGCAGCCTGTATTGCGGGGTAATCTCGCATATCAACATCGGTGATGTTTTCGATTACATCCCACGCCGGTTTTACGGTGACTTGGTGTCGCGGTGTCCTTTCTTGCAGCCATCGTTCCTTTACTGTGTGCATAAACTGTTCGTCTCTATCAAAGAAGATGTGGGCTAGTTCCGATTTGTGCGGATGTTGATCGTTGTACCATGACACGGATTTGGCGACACATATTTCCGCGCAGATGGTATAAGGGTCGGACACAGGGTATCCCATGGCCCGCAACTCTTGGTTTGCTGTTAAATCGATCATACAGAGACATGCGGTAAACGTCCGATCAAGCCGTTGCAGAAGCTGTACGGCATCTATAATGAGCTTGTTTTTCTTTTCTTCATTCCAGCCGACGGTCCTTTCAAATGGATCTTCCCACCCGATCAGTTCGTTCATGTGAATGTATGGGGCAATTGGGTAGCGATCGCGTAGCATAGCTACCCAATTCGCCTCGAACTTGGCCCAGGTCGCGTCAGGGGCACCAAATCCTGCAAGCGTCACCCAGGCGTGGTTTGAGTCGTCGAGTCCTTCGCTCCCATCGAAATAACACTTCATGGCTACTAATGGTTTGTTTCCGAGATGGAATCGTCCAGTGGCGTGCTTAAGAAATTTAATGGTATACCGCTGCAGTGCGACATATGCTCCCTCCGGATTTCATACTTGTTGTCAAGGGATAAGACCCCTTCCACTTGACTTTCTCCTTTTCTTCGCCCACAATGAACCCATGGCCCTGACCAAACGCCAAAAGGAGGTCCTGGATTTCATCGCGGACTTCGTGGAACAGAATGGCTATAGCCCCAGCTACGACGAACTCGCGCAAGCGCTGAAGCTGGCGTCGCTCGCCACCGTCCACAAGCACATTCAGGCGCTCGAATCGCGCAATTACCTGCGCCGCCAGTTCAACCAAAGCCGCTCGCTGGACGTCGCGCCGAAGTACCTTCAGGAGCGGCGCAAGAACCGCAAGCCGGTCCAGCCGCTCGAAATTCCGCTCGCAGGACGGATCGCGGCGGGCGCGCCGGTCGAAGCCGTCCAAGGCCAGGAAACCATCCAGTTCGCCGACTTCACCGGCAAAGGCGAAACGTTCGCGCTTCAGGTCAGCGGCGACTCGATGATCGAAGACCACATCATGAGCGGCGACTACGTCCTGGTGGAACGGGCGCAGCAGGCCCGTGACGGAGAGATCGTCGTGGCGCTGGTCGGCGGCCTCGAAACCACCTTGAAGCGCATCTATCATGAGTCCGGCGGGCGCATCCGATTGCAGCCGTCTAACTCGTCCATGCAGCCAATCCTGGTGAATGCGGTGGACGTCCAGATCCAAGGCCGCGTGCTGGCGGTCCTTCGAAAGTACAAGTAAACCGGCCTACTTACACCCACCCACGCGCGTCTGCGCGCTGCTGCGCCGATCTCAGCGCGACGAACGTCTGTCCAAACCTCACATGCTAGACTGGTATCGGACATGGGCAGTGCCGTAACTGGCATCAAACGTTTCTTGTTTTGGGACTACCCTCGCGCCGGCTGGCAGTACGACGTGATGGTCGGCCTGATCCTGGCATTCATTTTCCTTACGCCGCGCGCCTGGTTTCGCGATCAGCCGCGCGCCAGCAGCATCGTCATGCTGCCATCGGAGCACGGCGCGACCGTGTTCTGGATGGATGCGGAGCAATTCTCCAGCGCGGCCGATTCGGAAAGGCCCGCCAAAGCCGGCGCGCTATTAAAAGCACGCACGGGGAAGAAGTACAACGTGGTACGGCTCGAGCCGATCGTGGATTCCGAAAAGGAAATCAAGGGGTACATGGCGTTCACGACGCCGTAACTCTCGAATTCTTCAAGCCAACGAATGAAGCTGCACTCTCCCATGGTGGTTGCGCTCGTCGCGCTGCTGACACGTGCCGCCGCCGGTGCGCCTCCCGCCGACACACAGGAGCTCCACTCCTTGATGGCGCGCATGGATAAGGCAGCGTCCGAGTTTAAAGCCATGACCGCACAAGTCAGTTATGTAACTCACACTGACGTTTTGAACGAGGACAACACGGAAACCGGTACAGCGATGATGGAGAAAGTACAGCCCGGCGAAGTAAAGGGGCGCGTCGACTTTGTTACACCGGATCCGCATATCATAACGTTCGAAAGACGCCACGTGCAGAGATACTTCCCGAAAATTAAAACGCTCGAAGTGTACGACTTAGAGAAGAACGGCGAGCAACTGGATAAATTCTTGATGATCGGCTTTGGGACCTCTGGCGCAGAACTTGCTAAGGACTACGACGTGGTGGTGCTGGACGTGGAACCATTGAAAGGCCAATCCGGAAGGTTCGTTCATATCCGACTAACTCCGAAATCCGCCGAAGCCCGCCAGTATGTAAAGAACCTAGAGCAATGGATCCCAGAGCAAGGCGATCCTTACCCGATTCGAGAAAAAATCCTCCAGCCGTCGAACGACTACGTCGTGGTCAGTTACAGCGATCTGAAGATCAATCCGCCTCTGAAGCCAGACGCATTGCAACTGAAGCTGCCGGCCGGGGTTAAAACTGTTTACCCAGGCCGATGAAAGCCCTCGCCGACAAGCCTCGTTTGAACAATCGCGACGCCCGCGGCCGGCTCACGTTTTTGGACTGGACGCGTGGCTTGGCCGTCGCCACCATGCTTCAGGGGCACGTGTTCCACTCATTTGCGAAGCAGGACATTCGCACCGAGGGGCCGTTCACGATCTCGCAGTTCTTAGGCGGCATCGGGCCAGCCGTGTTCCTGGTTCTCACGGGGATCACTCTTGCGTTTTTGATGGACGGGCGGGAACGCCAAGGCATCGGCCCGTTGGGCCGCTGGAAAGCCGCGCTGCGCCGCGCAGGCTACCTATTCTCGCTGGCATTTGCGTTCCGGCTGCAGCTCTGGCTGTTTGCGTTTCCCGGGAGTCCATGGACGGACTTGTTCCGCGTCGACATTCTGAACTGCATGGGCTTTGCGATCGGATTGATGTCCGTGATGGCCATCTTCACGACGGCCGAGCGCGTGCGGCTCTGCGCCGGCTTGGGCGTTGCCATAGCGTCGCTATCGCCGCTGGTATCCTCACTCGATTGGAGCTGGCTGCCCTCGCGCATTTCGGACTACTTCGTTCCGAGCTATCAATATTTCGCATTTTTCCCCTGGGCCGCCTTCATCGCGTTCGGCATGAGCATTGGGAGCATTCTGCGGCTGGTGAAAGCGGAGCACATGGGCCGCGTGATGCAGTGGGGCACGCTGGGTGGAATCGTGCTGATCCTCGGCGGGCAATATTTCTCCAACGTGCCTTATTCGCTATTTCCGAAATCGGAGTTCTGGCTGAATAGCCCCGGCCTGATCATAATCAAACTCGGCGTGGTGATGATTATGATCGCATTCGCATTCGTTTGGACCGAGTACGCCTTGGGCGCCGCGTTTAGCTGGATCCGGCAGTTGGGCACCACGTCTCTGCTGGTCTATTGGGTGCACATCGAGCTGGTCTATGGGCGCTGGTTCGGCGCCTGGCATGAATCGTTGAGCAACGTCGAATGCGCGTTCTGCGCGGCTGTCGTGATCGTGGCGATGTTGGGCCTATCGATCGTGCGGACACGCTGGAACACCATTTGGCCGCCGATTGCTGCGTACTTCTCGTTCCGCTACTCTCCGCGCCGCGTATCAGGCGACTAGCCGGAAACGGCGCACCGATGCGCGTCTTACGCCGCCGCCTCGCCTGGCCGCGACAGCAGCGAATCCAGCACTGCCCTGCCTTTGCGCATGATTAGCTCGGCCAGGTTCAACAGAAGGGCCAACACCAGCAGTTCCGGCCACAACCGCAATGAGGACGGCTGCGAACGCCCGGCCGCATCGAACACCTGCCGCGGCTGCGGATTGAAGCGGCCGCCGGTGAATTCGGCGATCGAGCGTAGCAGGAACGGATTGGAACCGTAGTCCAGCAGCTCTTGTTCTTGCCGGTAATACCCGACTTCGGGAAACGCGCGCGACTCCTCGAGCGGCCGGATGCGGAATAGACCCTGAAGTTGACCAATGTGAATGCGCCCGCGGTAGGACCGGTCAGCCACTTCAGCTACCGGCAGAGGATGCCGGAATCCACCAGGCCCGAAGATGTAAATGGCGGGGAGCTTATCCGGCGCGTTCATATCGCGTCCGAGTTGATAATTCACCACCAGGTCGCCGCTGGCGCTATCGTAATCCACTTTGGCCTCGCCGGCCTCGGAATGCGGCAGCAGATCGCGGAAGACGTTGGTCCAGAGCCGGTCAAATCCCTTCCAGCCAACCCAATCGGCAGCCCAGCGGCTCTTGGCGTCGGAGGTAAACACCACCGCGCGGCCCAGTCCATACTGCCAGCGAACCAGTAGCGGATCCTTGGGATCAACGCGCAGAATCGTATCCGCCGACGGTTTCGCCACAAACCGCACATAACCCTTCAGCGCCGGGGCAGATTCGATGCCAACTCCATCCAGGATCTCGACGTTCTTTTCAACCACGGCGCGCAGCGATTTTTCCACCGCCGTCGATCCGGTATGCTCCATCACGTCTTTGAGCAGAATCTGTTCCAGCCCGGCTGGCTCATTCAGAAAATAGGCTTTGCCGTCGGCCAGGTTTGCGACTTTCTCCAGATAGGCGCGATTCACATCCTGACCGAGTCCGACGGTTGAGATCGTAACGTGCTGTGCCGCAGCTTCTTTGGAAAGATCCAGGCTGTCGCCCTCCTCGGAAATACCGTCGGTCAGCAATACGATGTGCTTGAAGGTCGCGCGGGCGGGCAGGATGCGCCGGTATGCTTCGGCCAGCGCGGGTGCGATCTGGGTGCCGCCGTCCGGGACGATTCCCGCAATCAGGCGCTTGATCATGGCCCTGTCTTCGGCTCGGCGGACGGGAACGGCCCACTGAAACGAGTTGTCGAAAATGAGTACGCCAACCAGGTCCACCGGACGCAGGTTGTCCACTACACCGATCGCCGCCAGGCGCGCCAGCTCGATCTTGCGGCCTTCCATGGACGACGACTTGTCGATGATCAGGACCACCGCCGTCCCCTCGGGCGATCGCGGCGGCGCCAGCTTGGCTGGAAGCGTCCGATCGAGCGCGTCTTCGGTGGTCTTGGCTTCGTTGTATACATTGCGCTCGCCGCCGACCACCAACAGGCCGCCGCCTTCCTTTACGAAACTCTCCAGCTCGTCTTTGCGAGAAGCAGGCAATGCTTCGAGATCGATATTGTTCAACAGCACCAACTGGTAATCCGACAATGTCCCGTGCATCGGATCTCCGGTGCGATCGACGTCAAACTCGGCCGCGCTCAGCGTTTGCATCAAGTGAGCCTCAGTGCCCTCGGGGTCTTGCGAAATGTAGAGCACTTTGGGCCGGCGCAGTGTCATCGCGCGATCGAACCGCACCTCGCCGAGCTCGCCCGCGTGCATTACACCGGAAAGACTCAGCGCGCCGGCGGCAGTAATGCGCGCGTGCACGCGAATCTGGTTCGTCCCGCGCTCCAATTTCACGTTATCGGCGCCTAGCAGCTTTCCTTCCGCGCTCAGTTGCACGCTTCCTGAGACATTGGCCGGCGAAGAAACCGTCAGGTCGATGGGGAATCGTTCTCCCGTGAATGCCACCGTCGGCAGGCTGACCGACTCCAGCCGCAACGTCGGTTGCGGCTTTCCTGCGAGCGCGATGGTATCGATGGGGATACCGAGACTCTGAGCCTGCCAGGTAGCGCGAGTGACGCTGCCGGCGTTCTCCTTGCCGTCCGAAATCAAAAGGAGCCGCGGAATGAGACCTGAGGGCAGCGAAGCGATGGCTTCGCGAACCGCCGCTTCCAGGTCCGTCGCCTGCCCAGCCTCGCCGGCCGTGTAGTTGAAATGCCAGCCGTCCTTTTGTTCGCCGGTGGCCGCGTTCCGCACCGAACGGGCGAACGGCAAAATCCGAACCCAATGGCGGCCCCGCGACCGCTCCAGCGTCTCAGCCAGTTGCGAGGCGCGCGCCAGATCCTGCTCCGAAAGGCTGGCCGAAGTATCCACCAAAACGGCCACCGCCATCTTTGTTTCCGGGATGCTTAGCTTGGGTTCCGACACCGCCAGAATAATTGCGACGATGGTCAGGGTTTTCAGGATCAGCGCCAGCGAGCGGCGCGTGCGGCGCCACTCATACAGCATCCAGCCGAGCGGCAGCGCCAGCAGAGCCAACACCCACGCGTGCTCGAAGCTCATGACGCTTTCCTCCAGGGCAGGCGCGGCATGATTTGCGTGGCGGAAAGCCAGCCCTTCCGCAAGCGGCCGAACAGGATCCAGTCTGCGATGAGCCCCGCGGCCGCCAGTAGCGCCAGCCATTGCCAAATATCTCGCGCGGCCGGCTCATACGGAGCGCGGCCGGGCATCCCGCGGCGCGCGTTGTCCGGCTTCCACACGACATCTCCAGGCTGCGGCAGCGTCAGCGAATACACCAATTCGCGATCGCCGGTGAGCACGCGCACAATTCCCGGCGCGCCGGCGAAGAATCGCACCGTCCGGCCATCGACGCTAAACGGCAGCACCTTTCCGTCTTCGGTTTGGACGTGGATAGTGCTCGGATCGGCTTCGTTTTCGAGATCGGCATCCACGGTTCCCACGGTTCCGGCGGTTAGCTGCCAGGATCGAAACACGTCCGGCGCCATCCAGCGGACGATGTTCGCGAACAGCAAAGGAGTCGCCAATTCATACTTCATCCCGGCGCGCACCGGGTGAAAACCGAGCACCACCGTCTTGGGTTTTGCATCACGCGCAACGATCAGAGCGCCGGCGTCGGACTCGGCAATTGCGATATCGCTCGAAGAAGTACGGAACAGCTCGGCGTTGGCGAGCTGAATGTCACCCGCGCGAAGACCTGTGCCCAACGGATGATCCACGCGCCAGCGGCTGAGCTTGACGGTATTCGCCGTGGTCGCGATGGGAACAGGCGACTTGGCGGCCGGCGGCTCAATCCAGATGGCGTCGGTTTGCGGCGGGCTGGGCGGCGCGAACCGGTCCAGCAGAACCACGCCGCTGCGAGTATTCGGATCGTAGCTCGACGGCGGGTGGAGGGTGGCCTGCACACCTGGAATCGCGTTGAAGACGGGCTTCAACAGATCTGGCTCCGCCGAGTACACGGTGACCGGAACCTGACGGCGGGCCGGCAACTCGAGAATCGCGCGCGTGTCTTCGGTAAACGGATCTTTGGTCAGCAGGCGCGCTTCTAACCATCCTGCCGCGCGGGTATTAAAGCGGAAGCTCGCTTCCTGTTCGGCGCCCGGCTTCAAATCGAAGCGCTGCGAGCCGATGGGCGATCCGCCAAACTGGACCGAGAGCGGGGCAGAGTGCGGCGCTGCACCGTAATTCTTCACAGCGATGAAAACTTCCCAGCCATCCGGCGACACGGCGGACCGGTGTACGCTGACTTTGCGCAGGCCGACGTGTTCATTCGGCCCCGGGATCGAGATCACCCGAAGATTCGCGGGGGTAGTGGCGAGAGACGCTTCTTCCGCGGATACGCGCCCCGCGCCAATCAGCACGATCTCGCCGGGCCGCTGGCCCTGCAGCTTCTGAGCTTGTTGCGCGAAATCCAGAGCTTGCTGGATGTTCAACGGGCCGGCGCCGGGCTGGGTCTGATCGATGGCTTCCTGAATCTTCAGCCGGTCGGATTCGAACACGGTGGCAGGCGTTGCCAGAACGTCGGCGCGTAATACCATCACGCGGTCGCTCGCCGGCAGCAGCTTCACGTAATTTCGCGCCGCGGCCCGCGATTGATCGATCAGGCGCGCCTGCCCGCTGCGCGCATTCATCCACGCCGACGTATCCAGGATCAGGACGTGATCGCGGGAGGAGCGTGCCGGCGAGCCGAACCGAAGCTGCGCGATCGCCAGCAGCAACAAAAGCATGCTGAGGAGCTGCAGCAGCAGCGATAAAGGTTGCTGCAGCTTTCGCCGGTGCTTGAGGACCGGCGGCCGCTGCGTCATTTCGAAGAACCGCAGCGTTGCCACGGTGTGCTTCTTGCGCATACGGTCCAGCAAGTAAAGCGCAACCGTGATGCCCGAGATCGAGCCGAGGATCGCTAGAAACTCCGGCAGGCTGAGGTTCAGGAAAAACATGGCGCCGCTATTGGATACCTCCGGTACGCGCAATGGACCCGAAGATGGCATCTTCGATGGCGGTGCTGGTGGAGAGCCCGACGTACCGGCCGCTGTTCCGGAGACCGATGCGCTGGATGTTCCGGGCGAAATCGTCGAATGCCTGCATATAGCTGCGCCGCGCGGAGGCGTCGAACCCGATCTCTATGGTTGCGCCAGATTCGGCGTCCGTCAGGTCTAATTGCCCCTCCCAGGGCGGATCGCGGTCCTCTTGATCCCAGACGTGCAGCAGCATCAATTCGTGTCCGAAATCCGCCAGGTATTGCAGGGGACGCTCGCATTCGCGATCGTCGAGAAAGTCCGAGATGATAATGAGCAGCCCGCGCTGCGGATACTTCGTAATGAACTGGCGCGCTACCTCGAAGAAATTGGTGCGCCCGCCGGCCTTCAAATCCTGCAAGAAATTGACCGCGGGAATGAAGCGATGACGGCCGCCGCCGCACAGGAACGAATCGCTTAACCCGTTGCCGAAGGGCTGGATCGCAATCGTGTCCAGGCGCACCAAGCCGACGTAGCACAGGGCCGCGGCGAGCTTCCGCGCGTAGTCGAATTTCGACACGCTGCCGGTGGTCATGGAGTTGCTGCAATCCAGCAGCACCCGGACCGGGATGCGGGGTTCCACCTGAAACATCTTCAGGAACAGCTTTTCCAGCCGCAGGTACGCGCGCCAGTTCACAGCGCGCAGGTCGTCGCCGTGATGGAACTGCCGGTGATCCAGAAACTCCTGGCCAGGTCCGGAAAAATGCGAGATGTTGTGTCCGCCCACCAGCCCGGGAAACGATTTTTGCCACTGGATGGCCAGGCGCTCGAGTTTCTCGAGGAAGGTGCTATCGATCAGTGGTGCGGGTTTCACGCGACTGCCGCGGAAGTGATGCTTCCGATGATCTCGCCAAGAATCGTTTCGGGCGTTTGTCCGTCCGCGTGCGCATCGAAATTCAAAATGACGCGATGCCGCAGCACGGCCGGAGCGATTTCTCGAACATCGTCGATGCTCAGGTTGAGGCGGCCGCGCATGAGCGCCAGAACCCGTCCGCATTCCACCAGCGCCTGGGCGCCCCGCGGCGAACTGCCATAGCGGATGTACTTGTTCGCCAGATTGTGCGCTTGACTCGTGCCGGGTTGAGTAGCCATGACCAGATCGATCGCAAAATCCTGCACGTGCTCGGCGACCAGAACCTCGCGGCAGGCCGCGCGTAACTGCAGAATCTCCTCGCGGTCGATCACCTGGTGCAGCGAAGTATCCGCGCCATGGATGGTCCGCTCGACGATGCGGTTCAGATCCTCGCGCGAAGGATATAGGACCAGGATCTTCATCAGGAAGCGGTCCAGTTGCGCTTCCGGCAACGGATAGGTGCCTTCCATTTCGATGGGATTCTGCGTAGCCATCACCAGGAACGGCGCTTCCAACTCATGCGTCGTAGTGCCGCTGGTAACCGTCCGCTCTTGCATCGCTTCGAGCAGCGCCGACTGCGTTTTGGGCGTCGCGCGGTTGATCTCATCCGCCAGCACGAGATTGGCGAAGATCGGCCCCGGCTGGAAGCGCAAGGCCTTCGCACCGTGATCGTCGGTTTCGATAATCATGCTGCCAACGATGTCGGCAGGCATCAGGTCGGGCGTGAACTGGATGCGTGAGTACTTCAAGTGCAAAACGCGTCCCAGCGTACGCAGCAGCGTGGTCTTGCCGAGCCCGGGAACGCCCTCTAGTAAGACGTGGCCGCCGGCCAGCAGACAGATCAACACGCCGTCCACCACGTGTTGCTGGCCCACAATAACTTTTCCGATTTCCTGGCGGACCTGATCAAGCTGACGCGTCGCAATTTGAAGGCTGTTGTTCGTGCTCACGGCTACCCTATATTCTAGCGGCCCTCGAGCCATGGGTCCGAGGGACTTGGAGTTACTATAACACCAGGGGATGTCATCGAGCGGCTCCATTCTGGACCCTGTTCAGCAGCGCCTTACGGATCTTCGAAACGGCCTTCTGCGGCTGCACAAGACCCTGCTCGAATCCGAACGCGCGCGCTACGAACGCGATGTGGCGCGAATCAGCTCCAGCGGCGAGTTGTTGAAGCTGGTGATGTACGATCCCTGGTTCGCCTGGCTGCACGAGCTGTCGCAGTTCGTCGTCTTGATCGATGAGACGCTGGACTCGAAAGAGCCGCCCGGCGGGATCGAGGCGGAGCGGCTGATCGCGCAGGCTTGGGAGTTGTTGTCGCCCGACGAGATGGGCAGCGGTTACCCACGCCGGTATTTTGAAGCCTTGCAGCGAGACCCGGAAGTCGTGCTGGCGCATGGCCAGATGCGGAAGCTGCTAACCAGCCTTACTTGACTGAACAACGCAGAACCGGGCGACCAAAATACAGTCAGCCCGACGCGTCATCCGGCCGAAGCAGCCGGACCAAAGGCGGTTCGCCGGAGTGCCGCTGATTTAGATATACTCGATTCCCATGCTGGTCTCGATACGCGCCGCAATGGCCGTACAGTCGGCTATGGTACTTTGGGGCGCATCGAGCCTCGCCCGTGTGCCGCTGACCTTCGAGCCGGGCAGCAGAACTGCAGAATTCATCGCCCACAGCGGCGGTCCAAACGTGATCCTCAGGCCGTCCGAAGTCGAGATCGGACGGGGCAGCATGCGGCTAATCGGCGCGCAAAATAATGCTCCTGCGCGGCCCGAAGATCTGCTGCCGAGCTACAGCAACTACCTGACCGACCCCGATCCGCACAAATGGCGCAAGCACGTGCCCAACTACCGGCGGGTTCGGTACCGGAGTGTTTATCGAGGGATCGATGTAGTTTATTATGGCAACCCGCGCCTTCTTGAGTTCGATTTCGTCCTATCTCCGCGAGCCGATCCCCGCCGCATCCAAATCGAGTTGAGTGACCCCAACCTGCAAATTGGGCTCCCGCACATTTACCAGAACGGGCGTGCCATCGAAGGCCGGGCCGTCCGCCGCGGCAACCGTGTCACTTTCGAACTAGCTGCCTATGACCGCTCAAGGCCGCTGGTCATCGATCCGGTGTTGAGCTACGCCTCAGTTTTCGGCGGAGGGGGCGCTGACGGGGGCCACGCGATCGCCGTAGACTCGGCTGGATCAGCGTATGTCGTTGGCTCCGCCTATGATGGCAATTTTCCGGTGGTCAACGGCGCGTCCGGCCAGGGCGGCTCCTTTTTTGCAAAGATCAATTCGGCCGGCGACGCTCTCGTCTATTCGACCTATCTTTCGTTCCCGGTCGCAGAAGGTTCCGGAAATGTTGCAGTAGATTCTTCGGGCCACGTTTACTTCGTGGGCGCCTTTGCACCGAATGCCCCGGGCGCTCCGGCCGTGGGGCCCGCGCCACTTGGACCGTGCACCGCGGGCTTGTTGTACGCAGCCAAGCTGAGTTCCGACGGAGCATCGCTGCTTTACTCAGGATGTATCGTGGGTTCAATCGTCGAAGGCCCCGTTGTGGTTACTTCCGACGGCAACGGCAACGCATACGTTGGAGGCACGGCGCAAGCATCAGATTTCCTTCTCGTGAACCCGATGCCCTACACACCCCCTGCAAATCCGGAGGCGCCGAGGGCATTCGTGCTCAAGCTGGGACCGGATGGCACTCTGCTGTACTCGAGTTTCGTGGGTGGCAGCAACGGCGACCGTATCAGCGCGATCGCCGCGGACCCTACGGGCAACATCTATCTCGCAGGGTATTCGAATTCCGCGGATTTCCCGATTAAGAACGCGATCCAACCGAGGCCGCCGGCTGCCTTCCCCTCCTTCGTCGCCAAGATCAAGGCCGATGGGTCTGACTACGTATACTCGACTTATTTCGGCGGCTCAAACGGCGATTCGGTTCTCGCCATTGCCGCGGATACGTCGGGCAAGGCATACCTGGCCGGCAGTACAACTTCCGTGGACCTTCCCATCACCGGGAACGCGCTTCAAAGCCGGTTTAACGGAGTCTTTCTCTTCAAGACCACCGATGCAGCCAACACCTGGAGCCGCAGCGACTCGGGCCTGTCTGCACCGGCGGCGGTCGTGCAATTAGATCCTCAGCAGCCGTCGACAGTCTATGCGGCCAGCGCGGGTGGCATTTTTAAGAGCATTGATGGCGGGCTTACGTGGCATGGGACCGCCGCTACTGCGGTTAACTCGCTCTGGATCGATCCTGTCAATTCCACGCTCTACATCGGCACCACGCATGGGGATTTCGTTAGAAGCCGCGACGGAGGCGTCACGTTTACCGCCCTCGCAAATGCACCCGGCGGCAACCTCAATCAGATGGCGTTCGATCCGATAGATGGATCAGTGATATACGCTCGTTGGGGCGGGAACGGCTTAACGGACGGAGTCTACAAGAGTACCGATGGCGGTGACACATGGAAACCGACGGGATTAAGTGGAGCAATGACCGGCTCTGGCCCGCTCGCCATCGATCCGGCAAACCCATCCACACTTTACGCCGAGGCGCGCAGCCGAGGCCTGGTCCGGAGCACCGACGGAGGCGAGACGTGGACTGTTATCGGCGCTGATGTGAATCAAATCGTAGTGGATTCAAAGTCCACCCTATATACAGTAGATACAGTTTCCGGCAGCATCATCCACGTATTGCCGCTAAGTGGCGTTCCTGTCGATAAGATTGCCCCGGGGCTGGTAATGGCGTTTCTGATCGACCCAACGAACAGCTCGACTTGGTACGCGGCAACTGTTGCCAAAAATGTTGCCATCTATAAGAGCACGGATGGCGGAGACACCTGGCAGCCAACGAATGCCGGGCTCCCAGATTCGCTCTCGAGCTCTGCCATGTCTCTGGCGCTTGCTCCACGGACACCTCAAACGCTTTACTTAGGGTCGTCCCCGAGCTCGGATGGATTCTTTGCTCAGCTCAGTTCCGACGGCACTTCTCTCCAATATTCCACCTACCTCGGCGGCGGCAGTGCGGACGCTTCTACTGCGATCGCCGTGGATGCAGCAGGAAATACCTATATTGCGGGGACGACGGATTCCATCGACTTCCCGCTACAGGGGGCATTTCGTCAAAGTGGCAGCGGCTTCGCCGCCAAATTCGACTCGACCAATAAACTGGTGTGGTCCAGCTTATTGGGCGGCGCCGCTCCGCAGGGAATGGCGCTCGGGCCGGCGGGTGAAGTATACCTGACTGGCGGCGCTTCTTCCGCCGATTTTCCGACGGCGAGTTCCATCCAGTGTTACATGTCCAGCAACTTTTTCTATAGTGCTGACGGCGGCGCAACCTGGGTCGCAAGCTCGCCCACCCCGGGAGCCCCGTCCACAGGACCGTTCCTAACTCCAACCATCGCGATCGATCCGAAAACAACGTCTCGCGTATATGAGCTCACCGACAACACGAGCTTTGGCACGCCCCGCCTGTATGTCAGCAATGACCGCGGCCAAAGTTGGACGCCGCTCGGCACACCAGGCCCTGAGTTGGTTGCGGAGCCCTTCTTGGAGCTAACGTTGCTCCTCGATCCACTCACCCCCACAACCATGTATTCTGCAAACATCTGCCAGCCCAACAGCGGCGGCCGGATCTGCGGGGTCTCCAAGAGCACCGACGGCGGTATGAGCTGGACCGTCAACGCCATTAGGCTTCCCAACAACGCTTTCGTACCGATCCTCGGCTTGGCTATCGACCCGAAGACCCCATCAAATCTCTACGCCTCCACCGGCTTCGGCATCTTCAAGAGCACGGACGGAGCGGCTACATGGAACCTGATGGGCTCTCTGCGGAACGCCGGCGCCATTGCGGCCGTTGCGGTGGACCCTCTGAATTCCGCGGTTGTGTACGCCTCAGTCGGCAACTCCCTGAGCGGTGGCATCTACAAGAGCACCGACGCGGGAGCCACCTTCACCGCCGGCAGCAACGGACTTCCGTCCGGATGGTTCGCCAATTCACTAGTCGTGGATCCTTCCTCGCCAGGGCGAGTCTACGCCATCGGGTCATTTCCTCCGACGAAAAACGTCTACCGCACCGACGACGGCGGAAACAATTGGATGAAGATCGGGTCAGGACTGCCGGATGGACCGGTTTCCGCGCTGGCCGTCGATCCCGGCAATTCTTCGGTGGTCTACGCCGCGCTCCCAACGGGAGGACTCTATCGCAGCACGGACGCCGGCGCGACCTTCTCGCTGGTGCCTGGGCTGCGCATTCCGATCGTCAGCAGCGTCGCCATCGATCCCGCGAATTCGTTACAAATCTACACGGGCTCGCAATTCAACCCTTCGGACGCGTTCGTGATGAAGATCGCCCCGTAAAGCTGTAGTCAATCGCAGGGAAGGCACTATGCGGACGCAGTCAGCGCCTGACTCAAGGTCAATGAGCAACTCGCCACGGCTGCAGCAATCGCAATAGCGGCTGCGTCACCCATGTACCGCACCAATAATGAGGTAGCGGACGTGTCCAGGCAGAACAATCGCGCAAAGCTGCAGACCTGGAGATAACGTCCGGGTTGCCGACAATCCAGGAGCTATTCCAGAAGCGTCACTTCAGCGAGATGCGCGGCAGAACGAAGCTGGCGCGGCGGGCGTCTCTTTCGTGATACGATCCCACAATCATGTCCGATGTGGTTTACCAATCTCATGTACGCATTGAGCGCGTGAAGGGCCCACTGCGCAAAGCGTATCTACCCGCCGAACAGGAGCCGGTGATATTTGGAGTGCATGGCGCCGTAGCGGAGCACTACAAGGTTTCGCCCGCGGTTCTCGAACCCCACGCCACTACCTTAGATTACATAGTCGCCGCCGCAGCGGGTTGACTGACCGGAACCTTCGGAGGCGCGCTGGAGGCGCGTCAAGTAGACGCATCGAATGAGCGGTTGGTGTCTGAAGCGATTGGCGAGGTGGAGCTAGATGACAACGTGCTCGTCATCCGCCGGATCCACGTCGTCCTGAAACTGAAAGCCCCGGCGTCGCACAGAGAGACTGCAACCCGTGTTCATGGTTTCTTCGCTGACCGATGTCCGGTCTATCGGACGTTGAAACCCGCCATAGCGATTACTACGGAATTGGAATTCGAGGCACTGAATTCATGAGGGATTTGGCGCAACATTCTTGGAACGGTCAAAAGTAGCGGAAATATCGCCGACAGACCATTCCCTATCGGCCTAACCATTTGGATTTTGAGCCGGCCACGACTCCAATTTCCTGGAAGAAAAGACCCGCTGGCCGGAGCACGACACCATCCTGCACCGGGCTCCAGCGAACCGCGAAACACCATGACACAGCAAGGCAGCGAGTCGTATGATGGTCTTTTCCGCGCGCACACCGAGAGAACAAAGTGGGCCGAAAAGACGGTTTTTCGCGACGAGGTCTGTTCAAGAACGCTGGCATTGCGGCGGGTGCGGCCAGCCTACGCATGGTGGCGGTGACTGAAGCCTTTGCACAAAGCGCACCGTCTCTTTCCGGGCTGCCCGAGCCTCCGGTCTCGGCTTTCCCACGATGAACCAGCGCACTCTCGGGTGGCTGCGGTTTCTGTGGGAAAAGAGCACGACACTCGACGACTGGACCAGCAACGGCGTTCCCCACCCCTGGTGGGACCGCTATACCAACCCGGTTGTGCTGAGCTACGGTCGCTTCGACCTTTCGTTGTCTGCGTACGGCATCATGATGATGGCCGACCAGACTCCGGCCTGGCGCGAGGTGCACACCCGGATCATCGACGAAATGGCAAAGCGCTACCCGACCTACTGGGGCGCTATCGACTGGCTGAGTCAGATTGGCGATGACCCCAAACGGGCGCGATACCCGCAGGCCATCATGGCCACGCTGCCCCCAAACCTGCGCGGCAACTACAACCGGTTCGGTTGGACCGCCAACGGTACGCAGCCATGGGGCCTGCAGAAGGACCCCATCGGCGCCGACGGTTACTTATTCTTCCGCGGCTGGTTCCACCTGCTGCTCAGCACATACAAGTACGTTTCCGGTGATGACAAGTGGGCGAAGCCTTTCAAGGTTGTTGGGTACGGCGATGAAGAGTTCGAGTGGGATCACCACCGCCTTGCGACCCGTCTCGACGAACAGTACCGGGCGCATGCCGAAGGGCCACATTGCGAGAACACAAAGATCTGGTTCTACTGCAACACGGCTGCAGCGCTTGGCATGTACCTGTACGACAAGGTATACAAGCGGCAGACGCACCTCTCGGCGCAGAATTATCTGGAGTACGCACGCAAGAATTACGTGGGTGTATCCAAAGACGGGAAGCTCGAGTGGGTAACCGCCTATTACGATCCGCTCGTAAATTTCAAGCTCAACGGGCCGCCGGCCTGATCACCGCCTTCCTCCTGGCGCCGCAACAGCGCGAGTTCGCTTCTTTCCTGTATGAAGCCGCCGTGAACGCCTCCGGCTACCGCGCCCCGAATGCTCCGGTGCGACCCAACCCGGCATTGCTCCTGATGGCGCGCGAACTGGGTGATACTACGGTGGCGGACAAACTCAAAGCCGCTGCCGATCGCGAAAGCGATCCCGCTTCTTCGGTAAGCAGAACGAGATGTTTGGCTGGTGGACAAACTTCTCCACGGAAGGCTACCCGCGCGGACAGGCCAGCGCCACTATGATGGTGGCCGACATTGGCCGCCCCGGTGACTGGAGCCGATCTCTGCAGGCGCCGTTTATGGACAAGTTTTCGGCTCCCACGGTGGAAGGCGTGGACTTTCCGGCGATGGGCCTGTACCAGGCGTGGAACGATTCGGCTACGGGCACGCTCAGCGTCGGCACTTACGCGGCGTCGCCGGAAAAGCGTGGCGCGGCGACGTCATTCCGAGTCACTGGTCTGCCTTCCGCGAGCGCGGTCCGCATCTCGGTCGGTGGCCAGGCGTTTACCCGATTTGAAGTGACGGGCCCAAACAGCATTCGGATCGACAGCACCATCGACAACCGGCAATTTCGGATCGAGACAGGATTCCGGGGCGCTGGACGGCGGGCCGATCACGAGCTGAAACAACAGGGCGGCTCGCTCATCGCAAGCGCGGGATCGGCTGGTACGGCAAGTCCGCTGCCATTCGGCACACAGGCCAACCGCGGCGTTCGCAATCTGTTTACGACAAAATCGGTTGGGTGTTCCTGTTGCACGGGGTGAGCGCAAACCGGTCACAGGGAGCGACTAACCGGCGGACTGCAGCACCGCAAGGGACTCCCGAATCGGGGGCTCTCGCCTGCCTCGACTCAGGTAGAAGTAAGGATCCTTCCCTACCCGCGATGGGCGGCGCAGGCGAATTGATTGGTGCACCGGCTCTCCCAACCGGCGAACGATCGCCGAGCGTTTGCAGATAACACCGTTGCACGTTATGATCGCCCCGTAGAGCTGTGGTCAATCGCAGGGTGCGCACTATGCGGACTGCAGACAGCGCCGGACACACCGCATGCAGGCGCTTACGCCGTTCCGGATCTTCCCTTCAGCACCCAGCACTATTGCAGGCGTTGTTGTTTTGCGAGACGGAACTGGAGGAGCTATTGACAACTGGTGCACCGCCGTTCCCCCAAAATGTATTGCTGCCATAGACCCCTCCCGAAGAGGTCTGCAAACCATTGAGGAGGTTGAAGTTCGCTACGTTCTCGGTCACGCTTGACGCACCCGCAAGAATCCCAGTACCGTTCCGGCTAGCGTTGTTCCGTCTCGCCACACTGTTCACTACTGCGATCCCCACGAGAGCATTACTGCGGGCATTGATCTCCTCGACCAGACCACTGCCATTCATGCTTACGCCGGTGTCGAAGCCGACAACTGAGCCATTGCGGACGATGACGTCTTGCGCACCACCTAAGATCCCAACTGGAGAGCCGACCAGACCTGTGCAACCGAGGGTAGCGCCCGCTCCCGTACAGGTCACAGGACCGGTAATAGAGAAACCATTGAGGTCGAACGTGACGTCGTTGGCCAGGATTTTGATCCCATCTACGCCAGCGGGTACCACGACCAAATTTCCGGACAGCCTGTAGCTTCCCGGCTGAGAAATCTCGTACGGGAAGCCACCCGCCGCCAAGACCGTGGACTGGTTAATCAATACAACGCCATCCGCCGCATAGGCGCAACAGGAAAACAGCGCCATCGCCAGCGTTGAGACCACGTGTTTCTTCATAAGTTGTTCTCCTCAACTTGGTCAGGAATCTAAGGACGACATTCGAGCGTGGCGCGATCGCAGCGAAATCCACACTAGTAGTGCCAACACGAAGAAAACAGTCGAAGGTTCGGGGACTGCACTTGTCCCTGGCCCGGCACCGGTATAGGTGTAGCCGGTCACCGTGCCCTGGATGACCGTGACGCCGTCATCCTCCAAGAGATCCATTGACGGCACCAGGCCGGGGATCGTCTGCGCCGCCACGTTCTGCGACTGCAATTTTGGTATGGGAATCTTGAAATTCGCATCCAGCTCGTTGCCGACCGCGCAACTGGTACCGGTCGTCAGGCAGGCGAGCAGGCTCAAGTCGAAATCAGTGCCATCGGCATCCGGCAAAATCGTGAGGCTGATAGAACCGAAGCTGCTTTCGTTCGCCGGAGTAGGGGTGGCGGCGGGATCGCTGAACAGCGCGCTAGTGAAGTTCGTAAAGGTCCCAGTGGAACTAACGGAACCGAGGATATTCAGCGTTACCGTAAAGGTATCGCCGTCGTTAATATGATTCAGTTCGGTATTGTTCACAGCCGGACCTGTTCCATCCGACGTGGATTGAGTAATCACGCCACTGAAATCGATGAGGTCCGCGGAGGCCACGTGCGCAAATCCGCAAATCGCGGCGGCCACCAGCCACACCCGGTGAAGCTTCCAGGGTCTGACAGCGTACCGGAGCCTCGACGTTGTGCCCATTGCCTTACCTCATTTCTGTGATCGCAGTAGTACATATCTGCCGGCCCATCGGCTCAGGCCCGCTTTTTTGTTCTGTACTAAGGTTCTCATTGCGGTTTCATAAAGCGATGTTTCTTTCCTTGAGGAGCTTCAAGCCGCGATCGAACCGAAATACGACTTGATTCCCCCCTATACTTGACGGCGGAAACCGAACGCGAAAACTGTCATCGCGCTTGTGGAGATTCTCGTTGGGGGGCGCGCGATGCCCCGGCTTGAAGAACGCCTATTGGCCATTCGGTTACTAGGATCAGCCGCGGTTGCGATCTGCGCACTGGGGCTGCTGGTGTCCGTATGGTCGCGCAGGGCGCTCGGGATGGAGTGGAGCAGAGATGTCGAATTGAAGCAGGGGCACAAGCTGGTGCAACGGGGACCGTATGCATTCGTGCGGCATCCGATCTACACCGGCCATCTGCTGATGGGGCTGGGGACGGCCATTGGCTCCGGCCGGCTGGTTGCGTTCGCGGCGCTAGCGCTGTTCTTCGTGGGCTTCTGGATCAAGCTGAGGCAGGAGGAGAAGGTTTTGGTCAGGAGCTTTCCGGAGGAATATTCTGCTTACCGGGCACGCGTCCGGGCGCTGGTTCCGTATGTTTTGTGACCCGTTCTCGCGAAGCGGCGGGCGTGGATCGCCAGGTTGATGATCCAGACGGCGACACCAAGGGCATCAGCAGCGGGGCCGGGATGTCCGGGTATTATGCCATCGAGGTAGTGCGGCAGGAAGCAGGCCGTGGTCCAAACGAAGATGGCCTCGGCACTCTTGCTATTGCTCTCTCATGCGAGCGACCTTGTGGCCGGAATAACGGGGATCAGTCAGTTAAGCCAATGCGCCATCGCCCAAGTCCTGGATGACGCGCCATCCTTCCACTACTCTTCCATGGTCGCGGTTTGGGCGCACAGCCGACGAGCTAAAAAGAATCAGCTTCCGAGTAGCCATCCGGGAGCTGTCCCGTCCAGCCGCGACAAGGTGAAAGTGTTCGGATAGTCCGCCGCACGGCGCTAGTTGGTTGCTACCGTTTGGAGATAGCTCACTCGGATCGGACGCATAACCGCGGCAGCTTTCCTGGGCAATTGTAGCGTGCGCATGTCCCGCATGAGAGAATAGGGCCTCTACAAATGAGCCGTCAATGAGACAGCGCTATCGCGTTCTAGGGATGCTTATTCTCCTTTTCGCGATAACCTATCTCGACCGTGTGTGCATTTCGGTGGCGGGGCCGCGCATGCAGTCGGACCTTCACATCGGTGTGATCGGCTGGGGCTGGGTGACGTCCATGTTCACCATTTCCTACTGCCTGTTTGAGATTCCCTCGGGGGTGCTGGGGGACCGGATCGGTCCAAGGCGCGTGCTGACCCGAATTGTGCTCTGGTGGTCGGTGTTCACTTCATTGACCGGCGCGGTGTCGAACTACTACCTACTGCTCCTGGCGCGATTCAGCTTCGGCGCGGGCGAGGCTGGGGTGTTTCCGAATTCGTCAGTGGTAGTGGCGCGGTGGTTCCCGCGAAGCCAGCGCGCCAGCATCTCCGGGACCACGCTGATGGCGAGCCAGTTAGGCGGAGCCGTCGCGCCACTGCTGGTGGTTCCGATCCAAATCCGCTATGGATGGCGGGCGTCGTTCTACGTGTTCGGAGCTCTGGGCGTGGTCTGGGCCGTCATCTGGTACATCTGGTTCCGCGACTCTCCGGCCGAGAAGCCGGGTGCGAGCCTGGAAGGAATTCAGGTAAGCGCGCGACCCTATGGCGCGCACTCTCATCATGGATTTCCCTGGACGGCGGCACTGCGCTCGCGAAACGTACTCGCGGTTTTGGGCACCGCCTTTTGTTATGTCTACGTGTACAACTTTTTCCAGACGTGGTTTCACACTTTTCTGGTCAAGGGGCGCGGATTCAGCGAAGCGGGCTTGGCGTTGTCGGCGTTGCCTTATCTAGTGGCGGCGTGCGCGAACCTGACGGGCGGAGCAGCCAGCGACGCGCTGGTTGGCCGCCTGGGATTGAAGTGGGGCAGACGCGCGATCGGCGTTTCCGGCCTCGCCGGCGCCGGTCTGTTTACTCTCGCGGCCATGCTGACGCGGCAGCAGATGCTGACGGTAGTCTTCCTGTCGCTGGTCTATGGAGCCATCACCTTCCAGCAGTCGGCAGTGTTCGGTCTGTGTTTGGACATCGGACAAGCGCACGCGGGCGCGATGGTCGGGCTGATGAACACAGCATCGCAAGTCGGAGGCCTGCTGGGGTCGGTGGCGTATGGTTATATCGTGGATCGTTCCGGTAGCTTCGATGTACCGTTTATTCCAATGGCGGCGCTGTTATTCCTGGGCGCTGTGCTATGGCTTAAGATCGACGCGTCGAAAGAGGTAACCGCGGACGTTCGGGCTGAGCCGGTGGGGGCCGGCGCATAAGCTCGCTGCCCCGCCCCGGCGTTGTTCAGTGCTAGGTGGCCTGCGCTTCGTTCTTTCGGCTCAGCTCTTCGGCCAGGATGATCGCCTCGGCCAGATCTTTCATGGGACGCCTCAGCCGGCGGCTTTCATTCCGCAGGCGCAAATAAGCGTCCTCTTCGCTGAGCGAGTAGCGCTGCTGAAGAATGCCCTTGGCCCGCTCCACCACCTTGCGCGTCTCAAGCTGCCGCTTCATCTCCTGCGCTTCTTCGAACAGCCGCGCATTAGCGTCCGCCAGCATCGATTTGGATATCGCGCCGCCCATCTGCTCGCCGACAAACGTAAGCAGGGCGATCTCATCGCTCGTGTGCCGGTGCTCCTGGCGATGATGCACGTTGATGACGCCGATAACGTCGCCGCTGCTGACCAAAGGAACGGAAAGAAATGCCTCGTAGGTGTCTTCAATGAGCGTCTGGAAGCGTTTGAATCGCACGTCGGAGCCGGCATTGGCCGGCAAGGCCACCACGGATTTGTGCTCGGCCACCCAGCCGGTCACGCCTTCGCCCATCTTCATGCGCAAATTGCCCAGCGCGGCCGCGTGCGGCACCTGGGACGCGCGCAACACGATCTCGCCGCTTTGCCGATCCAAGAGATATACCAGGCAAGCGTCGCAATTCGTGACTTGGGCAGTAATTCCAATGATTTCGCCCAACATTTCATCCAGAGATAATTCCGAACTCACGATACTGCTGATGCGATGTAGGAGTCCAACTTGTGTGGTTTCAGGTTCCATGACATGCGTGGTCGCCATATACAAAGCGTAGGCGAGAGCCGGAGCCGCGGTCCAATTGAAAATTCCTATGGCGCTTATGGCGATCGGTACTACCGTGCAGGCGGCGGAAGTCATTGAATTGTAAGATAGTGAGTCGCGAATGGAGCCTAAGCCACCGGGTAACCGATCGCCCCGAGCAGGCGTTACGAAGGGTGGGGCAAAAGGAGAAGATGAACATATGAGGCGATGGCCATTGCTCTCGATTCTCGCGCTTGCCGGTTTGGGCGCTCTCCGTGGACAGACCACAACAGCACCACAGCATCCGCCGCAACCGGCGCCCGCGGCCGAGCAGCATGCAGCATCTTCCCCCGCCGTCACATTGCACGATTTGAGCACGCGTTTAGAGGAATTGGTAAATCGCATCCATCCGGCAGTGGTCCAGATTTATTCCACTGGCTACGTCACTGCCGACGACTCAGAGTCGGGCAATGCCGCCGCTTTGCTTTCCAAGCAACGGAGCACCGGCTCGGGCATCATTGTCTCGCCGGACGGTTTCATCGTCACCAACGCGCACGTGGTTAAGGGCGCGCGCCGCATCCAGGTCCGGCTGTCTAGCATCCGCCGCTCGCCGACCGGCCGCGGCACGGTGATCGAGCCGGAACCCAAGCTGCTCGAGGCACGCCTGGTGGGCAGCGATCGCGATATGGATGTCGCCGTCATTAAGATCAACCGCGCCGATCTGCCGCACGTTACCCTGGGCGACTCCGACGCCGTGCGGCAGGGCGAGTTGGTAGTCGCTTTTGGAAACCCGATGGGTCTGGAAGGCTCCGTCAGCATGGGTATCGTCAGCTCCACCTCTCGCGCCTTGCACCCCGACGATATGCTCGCCTACATCCAGACTGACGCCCCGATTAATCCCGGCAATAGCGGCGGTCCGCTGATCGATTCACAAGGCCGCGTAATCGGCATCAACACCTTCATCCTCACTCAGTCCGGTGGCAGCGAAGGTCTGGGGTTCGCCATTCCCAGCAACATTGTCCAGACCGTTTATACGCAGCTCCGCAAGGAAGGCCACGTGCATCGCGGACGGATTGGAATTTCTGTCCAAACCATCACACCGGCCATTGCCGAAGGCTTGAAACTGTCTCAGGACTGGGGAGTACTCGTGAGCGATGTCCTTCCGCAGGGCCCTGCCGATCAGGCCGGAATTAAGGTGGGCGACATCGTACTGACTGTCAATCGCCGCGATATGCGCAATGCCCGGCAGTTGGAAGCGTACATCTTTCGTTCGCCCATGCGCGAAAAGGTCACGCTGGGAATCTTGCGCGGCGACCAGGAATTGAAAGTCGATGTAGCCGTTATCGACACAGTCGACGATCCGCAACGATTCGCCGACATGGTTACGCCTGAAAATAACCTGGTTTCCAAGCTTGGTATTCTGGTGATAGCCATCGACAAGAACCTGGCTGCGATGCTCCCGGAACTGCGCAATCCATATGGCTTGGTGGTGGCAGCAGGGTCGACGAGCGACCTGGAAAGCGGCGCTCAGCTTCAACCGGGCGACATCATCTATTCCTTGAACAACACCATGATGACTTCGGTGGACGCGTTGCGGAACGGGCTGGATGGGTTGAAGTCGGGCTCACCCGCTGTGCTGCAGGTGGAGCGCCAGGGCCATTTGACGTACGTTCCGATCGAGATTGAATGAAGTTGTTATCGTTTGCGCTGGCCTGGGTGCTAGCTGTCTCCGCCGCTCCCGCGCAGACGCGCCGAGACCGGAAGCAGTCGGCTCCAGCGGCTGGCGAAGAAACAAGGGCGCCCGCTCCGGGCTCGCCGTGGCCCGTTGAAACGGTCAGCGTAGAGGGCAACCACCTCTATACCGCCGATCAGATCCTCGCGGTGGCTGGATTGCGCGCTGGAGAGATAGCGGGAAAGGCGGAGTTCGAAGCGGCGCGCGACCGTCTGAACGCCACCGGCGCATTCGACAACGTCGGCTATCATTTCGCTCCCGCTCCTGACGGCAAAGGCTACGACGCAGCCATCGAAGTCACCGAGGTGCCCCAAGTCTACCCGCTGCGCTTTCAGGATCTTCCGGCCAGCGATGCCGAGCTGCGCGCGGTGTTCAAGAAGAAGTTCCCGCTGTTCGGCGAAAAAATGCCGGCAACGAAGGCGATGCTGGACCGCTACGTGGCGGCGCTTAGCGAGTTTCTCGCGGCCAAAAACTATCATGAGCCGGTGGCCGCCAAACCGACGTCCGACGCGACGAGCGACCTGGTAATTGTTTTCCGGCCCGCCAAAGCGCGGCCTAATATCGCGCGCGTGAAGTTCACGAATGCGGGCGATCTCCCAACCGGCATGCTGGAAACGGCGATGTTCGGCGTCGCGGTCGGCATTCCTTACGATGAGCCGGAGTTTCGTCTGCTCCTGGACTCACAAATTCGGCCTATTTTCGAGGCGCGCGGCAAGATCCGGGTCGCGTTTCCGAAAATCACCACCGAACCCGCTAAAGATGTGGACGGTGTGGACGTGACGGTGCAGGTCGAACCGGGACCGGTCTACACGCTCGAGCATGTCTCATTCACCGGCGCGGAGGCGCCGGACGAACCTTTCGCCAAACTGGCAAACTTCAAAACCAACCAAGCTGTCGATTTCGACCAGGTGAAAGCCGCGCAGGACCGCATCGCGCAAAGCATGCATCACAGCGGATATTTGCAGGCCAACTCCAGCGTGAAGCGCGACATCGACGACCAGAACAAGAAGATCAGTATCGTCATCGACGTGAAGCCGGGACCGCTATTCACGCTCGGCAAGCTGGAGATCGTGGGCCTGGATATCGAAAGCGAGCCTGTAATCCGAAAAATGTGGACGCTACAACCCGGTAAGCCGTTCAACGATAGCTATCCGGAGCATTTTCTCAATCGGATTAAACAAGGCGGCGTTTTCGACAATCTGAAAACGACGCGATCGGAAACGAAGATCAACGCCGACCACACGGTCGACGTGACCCTGTACTTCAACAAGTAGCGGTTGCGATTTTACTGGCGGCGGTGGAACCGGCCCACGAGCACACCCTTGCCCAAAATGTGGCCTTCCATGGCCTTCAGCACGTCCGCGCGGCTTGCGTCGGGACCGAGATCGAGCTTGGTGTCGAGGGCGAACAACTCGAAGGTGTAATGATGATCCGGTCCGGCAGGCGGCGCGCCCGGTCCCATATAGCCGACTGCGCCGCGAAGGTTCTTGGCCTGGATGGCGCCGTCGGGCATCGTTGCCGTGGCAGGCATGCCCTCGGGCAGCGACATAGCGGAACCTGGAATATTGAAGATCATCCAGTGCAAAACATCTTCAGTGTTCTTCCGGATGGCCACGTCCGGGTCGTGCAGGATCAAGGCGAACGTCACCGTGCCTTGAGGCACATTGGTCCAGTCGAGTTTGGGCGATATGGGGTTGGGATCCTGCTGCGTGTACTTGGCCGGAATTTCGCTGCCGTCGGAGAATGCCGTCGTGGTCAGAGTCAAGCCGGGCCGCGGCGGCGCTTTCGGTGCTTGGGCTAGCACCACGCTGAGGCCGGCCGCGAGCAGAATCGTGGAGGTGCTCAAGATTCTTTTCATAGAATCGCTCCTTTGTCGATGTATCAGGATACCAAGAGTTCTACTTGCCCGCAGCTTTGGCTTGGACCCGCGCGGCGAAGCGTTCCACGTTGATCAGTCCGCGCTCGTGCGTCCCCTCCGAGATCAGCTCTTTTTCGTCAAAGGCGCGCACATGAAACGTGAGCCGGCGGTCGTCCACAGCGACCAACTCGCTCTGGAACGTCACTTCCATGCCCAGCGGCGTAGCGGCGAGATGCCGCACGTCCACGCGTGCCCCAACGGTGTCGAATCCGGTCTCGAGGAACGGCAGAACGGAGTTGCGCGCGGTGAACTCCAGTTGACTGATGAGGTATGGCGTGCCGAGCACGCGCGCGCCCTTCGGCCCTAGAAAATTCACCGCGATGTCGGGCGTGACGCGGAGCTTCGATTCGCCCTTGGTACCGATCGGAATGTTAGCCACGGAGGAATTATAGGCTGTTTCGCTTTAGTGGTGCGCGGTTACCGTGATCTCGATGTGGGCCGTCGGCGATGCGAGCTTCGCTACACCGACCGCTGTCCGTGCTGGGCGCTGTTCTTTGAAATAGGTGGTGTAAACCGTATTCATCTGCCGGAACAAATCCATATCGGTGAGATACACCTGAACCGACACTACATCCGAATAGTTCATGCCCGCTTCTTTGAGAATTTCGCCGATGCTATCGAGCGCGGCGTGAACTTCGTCTTCAAACTTTTCCGGAGTCTTTCGAGTCTTCGGATCGACTCCAAGCGTGCCGGAGACAAACAGGGTCCCGTCCACCAGAACGGCCGGGCTGTAGGGCGCGTTGGGATTCGAACCTTTGGGCTGAATGATCTTCTTCTCGGCATTCAGGGAACCAGCCAGAACAAACAGAGCAAGAGCGAGTGTGGATGCAAGTTTCATAATGTATAGTGCATCATAACGCCAATCGGATGGCGGGTCCAAACTCATATTTTGCAGCTCAAACTATGGCGGCTACGTCATGTTGCTCGGAACTGCTTCGCCAACAGCCGGAAGAGCCTCGTGCCGCCGCCTGCCGGCTGTGAGCCAGAGCAGTAAAGCAAACCCGAAGCCGAGCGCGCTCATGACACCGAAGAAGATCATCATAGGCTGATACCCAGCTGGATTCTGCGCGCTGGCGCCGGCGCGGTCGTTCAGCCATCCGGCTGCCACGTTGGCTCCGGCGATTCCGGCGTTTTGTATGACCCACATGAGGCCTAACGCAGTCCCGAACCGCGAGGGCGCGACCAGCTTGCTCGTTAACGGCCACATGACGGCCGGCACCAATGAGAAACTCACCCCAATCAGGACTGTCGCGATCCATAAACTCCACTCGGTCGCGGCCATGATCACAATAGCTATGGGGAGCAGCAGGGCGCCGAACGCGAGCATGGGTGCGTAGCGGCCGATCCGGTCGCATAGCCATCCAAAGGCGGGTGTCGCGAACACCGCGGCGAGAAATACGTAGCTGTTCATTTCTCCCGCGGCTGCCAGGCTCAGGCCATGCGCGTGCTGAAAGTATTTGATCGAGAACGTGCTCCGGAACGCGAGGATCACCCCGTACCAGAGCACGCACAGAATCAGAAGAAACCAATAGGCCGGCCCAAATCCCAATAGATCGGCGAAACGGAAGGGCTGAGCCGTGGGTGCAGCATCTGACTTGGCCTTCGCGTGCGCCCTGCGGTCGATCCAGAAATAACACGCGGCTGCGGCGAAAGACGTCGCCGCGATCAGCATGGCAATGATCAGAGGTGGTTGCCAGCCCCCGGCATAAGCTTTCGCAAACCACGCCGGCGACATGTCCGCCGAGAACGATCCCGCACGGCTAATGGAAAGGTTCAAGCCCATCGCGAATGCCAGATTACGTCCCGTGAAATATTCGGCGACGGCCGCGAGCGTGGCGATGTTGAACGTCTCCGCGCCAATGCCAAACAGGAGCCGGCCAGCCGCCATCGTGGCAAACCCAGGGCTCAGGGCTGTAAGCGCGGCGCCGGCCAGACACACAGCCGTCGTTCCGAACAACATGCGAGCCGCACCGAAGCGGTCCACGAGTATCCCGCCGACCAGGACCAGAATGACATTCGGGATGCTGTAGATCGCATTGAGCATGCCGATCTGTGTGTCGCTGAACCCACGCTGCCGCTGGAGCAGGTCGGCAACCGGCCCGATGGAGTCGTAGACATAGAAATTGCCGTACGCCGCGACGGTTACGGCCGCAAACACGAACCAGGCAATCGCGCGCGCTCTTTGGGCTTCGTTCACGAAAGCCGCCGTTCATGAAACGAACAGGCGGTGATGGCGGCAGGGCGTCTGCCAACGGCTGCGATTGCGCGTGCTGTTGTGCAACGTTTAGCATTGCTGGGACCAGCGAAATTCATGGTTCTGAGTCTAGCATCAGGCGCAAGCTCGGCCGGCGCGCGATGACCAACGCCCATTCGACGAACATCGGACGGGAGGCTGCGCCCGTCCAGGAGTCGGCCCGGGCTGAACGCCTTCGTGTTCCATTAACACGAGGCGCTTCCCGGTCACGGTTCTAAACGCTTAGAACGCATAGATATACACCCTAGTTCTGGTCGAAAACGCCGTCCTTCTGGTATGATTGCCAAGGAGCGTTCCAACGGGTAGTTGGGACCGGTTTCCTATAATTGATCCGACAGTCAATTGTCTTGGGGTCCGACTCGGTGTAAGCGTTGGTGTGCAAGCTCCGGTGGCACTGAGCCGCCATGGAGAAGCCTGAAGACGCTCGGGGGGCTCCGCCCCTGTTGAGTTCTGGGGTCAAGGACGGGGCCGGTTCACCGGAGGCGCGCTCCTTTTCCTGCCCGTTCCGTCTGTATCGATGAACATTCTATTTATCGGCGATATATTCGCCTCCACCGGCCGCGGTCTCGTCGCACGCTACCTGCAGGAAATCATCTCCACCGAAAAGATTTCGCTCGCCATCGCCAACGCGGAAAACTCAGCCGGGGGCTTCGGTATCACGCCACTGATCGCCGAGGAGCTGTTTTCTCTGGGCCTGGATGTGCTCACTTCCGGCAACCATATCTGGGACAAAAAAGAAATATTCGAATACCTTCCGCGCCAGCCGCGGCTGCTCCGGCCCGCCAATTATCCCAAGGAACTGCCGGGCCAGGGCCTGCTGGTCACGAAAGCGAGAAACGGCGTGGACGTCGCAATTATTGACTTGCAGGGCCGCGTGCACCTGCCGGCCACGGACTGTCCGTTCCACAAGGCCAATTGCCTCCTCGAATCGTTGGACCAAAACGTCCGAGTCCGGATCGTGGATTTCCACGCCGAGGTGACCAGCGAAAAAATGGCTATGGGCTGGCATTTGAACGGGCGTGTATCGGCGGTGCTAGGCACGCATACCCACGTTCCGACCGCCGATGAGCGGATTCTGTCGGGCGGAACCGCCTACCAGAGCGATGTCGGGATGACCGGTCCCTACGACTCGGTGATCGGATCGGAAAAAGAATTAGCCCTCCGCCGCTTTCTTACTGCGATGCCGATCCGGCTGGACAGCGCCAAGCAAGGCGGCGAGTTGCACGCCACCATCGTTACCGTCGATCCGCAGACCGGCCGTGCCACGGCGGTCCGGCGCTATGCGCGGGCGGGCTGAGCCGCGAACTCGAGCGTAGCGCCAGTACCCACCTTGCGAGCCACTTTGAGCTGAAAGCTGGCGCGATCGTGCACCAGGATGTTGGCATTGCGCATAGTCGCGGCAGCCCTGTCCTGCCAGCCTGGTGAAAGCAGCGGCAGGATCGCGCTGTCGATGATCAATGCATCCGCGTCCCGGCAGCCGGCTTCAAAAGCAGACGCGTGTCCCTCGAAAATCCACACCGCATGCCCTAGATAGCTTAAGCCCATGAGCAGGCCGAAAAATGGAATTGCTTTATTCACGTCCGTGATGCTGGGCGCGGGCTCACCGGGGAATTCGGTGCAACTGATCACGGCAACGTTGCGCTGAACCCCCGGCGGGATCAGACGCGACAGGCCCTCGGCGAATTTCTTGAGTTCCGGATTGTCGCGCATCGGCGGAACAACCAAGTACGTCCTGTTGGGACGCAGGATCACCAGGCCGCCTTGGCTCTTCTCGCCCGCCGCAATTTTCCGGATCTTCGCGAAGATCTCTTCTATGTTGGCCGCCGGCACAACATCGGGCATTTTCGCCGATGGAGCCGCGCGGGGGTGTGAAATGCCCTTGCCGTCGATGTAATCCGAGAAATCGGGGTTGCTCGAAATGCTAACCCGCAGCTTGTGCTTCACCACCAGCTGGATCACCGCCATCGCGTGCGGGGGCGCGTCTTTCGTACCTCCCTCGCGGTAATACCAAACCGCGGTCCGCTGTTTGTCCGCTTCGCTCAGCACGCGGTCCAGTTCCTGCAACTCGATGGGTTTTCCGTCGAGCAAAACCACGCCCGAAGCCAGAGCGCTCAATTTGAGGACCAAATCGTCAGATCGTCCGTTCAGCAGTCAACTTTAACAGGATCGAGTCACCGGTGGGAATCCGGGACGACGTGCCACGCCACGGAATCGCAGCCGGGCGGAACGGGCAACCGCAGCGTCACCGCCGCTCTATTTTGGGCAGCGCTGCGGAAGCGCATAGTAGAATGAGCAGCGAATGAAGCGAATCCTCTGGCTCGCACTGATCGCATCCATTTTGACGCCGCCGGTAGACGCCCAGCCAAAACCGGCTGCACGCGACGCGCACGCCGCGCCGTTTTCCGTGGTCGAGGCGAGCATCTCCGAAATGCGCGCCGCTCTCGAGCAAGGCCGCGTCACCTCGCGCGAATTGGTGAGCCAGTATCTATCGCGGATCGCAACCTACGAAGACAAACTGCACGCGGCGCTGACGGTGAATCCCAACGCGCTCCAGGAGGCCGACGCGCTCGACCGCGAGCGCGCTGAGGGACACATACGCGGCCCGCTGCACGGCATTCCCGTCGCGGTCAAGGACAACATTCTGACTACGAACATGCCGACCACCGGGGGCGCGCTGGCATTTGTAGGCTATGTCCCGCCCTACGAAGCGACCTTGGTCAAGAATCTTCGCGACGCCGGCGCCATCATCATCGCGAAGACCGGCATGACGGAATTGGCCAACTGGGTGGCGGGCGGCCCGATGCCGATGCCCGCCAACTATAATGCGGTCGGCGGATACGGTTTTAATCCGTATGATCCGCGCCGCGATCCTCGGGAAGCCACTGGCGACGGACGGCCTGCCCTGCAGACCGGCGGGTCCAGTTCGGGCGTCGGCACAGCGGCCAATTTCTGGGCCGGCAACGTGGGCACCGAGACATCCGGCTCGATTCTGAGCCCCTCCAATCAGAACATGCTGGCGGGCATAAAGCCGACGGTTGGCCGCGTCAGCCGGTACGGCGTAATCCCGATCACGGCCGATCAGGACACACCCGGACCGATGGCCAAAACCGTGACGGATGTCGCCATAATGCTGGGCGCGCTGGAGGGTGCCTCGCCCGACCCCAACGATCCCGCAACATCCAACTGTACGCCTCCGCCGGGACGCGATTACACGCGCTTCCTGAGACCGGACGGGCTGAACGGCGCTCGCATAGGCATCCCCCGCGCGTTTTACTACGATCGGGCCACTCCACCGGGAAGCAAAGAAGCACGAGGCGGGCTGAATCCGGATCAGGCCAAAGTGATGGCGGACGCGATCGACATTTTGAAAAAACAAGGCGCCATCATCGTGGACCCCGCCGACATTCCGAGCGTCCTCAACCAGGACCCATTCCAAAACCTCGTGCTGTGGGGCCAGTGCAGCGGTGTCGAAGGCGCTAAAGGCAGGGATGCGGATTGTTCCGTCGTTCTGAAGTACGGCATGAAGCGCGATTTCAACAAATGGCTGGAGACGCTGGGCACCGGTGCCCCGGTGAAGAGCTTGACGGAGCTGCGCATCTGGAACATCACCCATACAAAAATGGGTGCGATCAAGTATGGGCAGTCCAACCTGGACATATCGGACGAGATGGACGTGGAGGCGGATCGCGCACGTTATGAGGCCGACCGCGCCAAGGATATCGCCCTCGCCGCAACTCACGGCATTGATGAGGTCATGAAGTCCAATAACCTGGATGCGCTGCTCTTTCCGGGCGCCAACGGAGCTGCCATCGCGGCCAAGCCTGGCTATCCGACCGTGATCGTCCCCTTCGCCATGGTCCCCAACGCGCCCATGCAGCAGCCGTTTCCGGAAGGGTTCGACGCCAAGCCGTCTCCGTTCGGCGTGAGCTTTACTGGAATGGCGTGCAGCGAGCCGCGCCTCATCGAGCTGGCCTACGCCTTCGAGCAAGCCACCAAGCGGCGCGTGCCGCCGCCCGGCGCACCGTAGCACTTGACTGGGCGACCCAACCGGAAAGGAGCGATCTGAACTACTGCGGAGTAGGCGACGGAGGTTTTTGCCGGATGGGTCCGACCAGCTTTGCGCGGCCGTCCCGGATAATTTCCGCCAGGTTGTCCACGGTCGCGCGCTCTACTGCGCTCAGCTGTGTACCCGAACGCCGGAGCGATAGGAACCAAACGCTCGTGTCCACTAGAACGTGCACTATCGCTTCTTGCGCCCGGCTTTGTAGTCGTACTTAGGATCGAAATCGACCGTTCCGAAAGAGGAAAGAATTTCGAGCTGCTTTCGGTGTGCGATGTACTCCGACAAAGCCGCCGTTCCTGCTTCCTTCTTGGTCTTGTGATGCCCGGTCCGACGAGCTGTTTCTATGAGCTTGTCGTCGATGGCGAGATTAGTGGCCATTACACATCTCCCTGTGTAAACTTCAGTGTTGCAGGACAAAGCACGCAGGCCTGCCCGGGGCCGCGCGGCGCAACCAACAGCAATTAAAAGCAAAAGCAACCCGTAGGCAGGGATCACAGCCGCTGCCAGGCTGAACCTTCCAGCGCCGGCGCAAAAACGCCCGGGTGCAGGATCTCGGCCAGGATCTGCAACGACTCTACGACACGCGGGCCAGGGCGATTCATGTACTGGTTGCCGTCGGCCAGATATACCTGGCCGCGTTGGACGGCGCGCAGGCGGCCCCATTCGGAACGGTTCGTCAACCAGTACATCTCGCGCCGCGTCCGCTCCAAGTCGAAGCCGCAGGGCGAGATCACGATCACGTCCGGACCAGCGGCGGATAGCTCTTCCCAGCTCATCCACGGCGAGTGCTCGCCGGGTTTTCCGAACAGGTTCTCGCCGCCTGCTAATTCGATCAGCTCCGGCACCCAATTTCCGGCGGCCATCAGCGGTTCCTGCCACTCGATACAGGCTACCCGCGGGCGTTCCCTAGACTGTTTGGCCCGGCAAGAGATCTGGTCCATCCGGGATCGCAGCTCCTGTACCACCTGTTCTCCCTTTGAAGGCACCTCGCAGGCTGACGCTACGCGTCGAATGTCGGTCCAGATATCCTCCAGCGCGTTAGGTTCGAGTGCGACCAGTTTGGGACGGCTGGAGACGGCGCCTACCAGAGCGCGCTGCACGTCTTCCAGGCTGACGGCGCATACGCGGCATTGGGTTTGAGTAATTACATGGGTTGGTTGCAGACGATCCAACACGTCGTCAAAAACGCGATAAACCGAGAGCGCGTTGACTAGCTGCTGTTTTACCCGTGCGTCAATCTCGGCGCTGGTGCCCTCGACATCGAAACTGGGCGATGTGCAAATGGGGAGTGCTTGTATTCCCGGGGGGTAATCGCATTCATGAGATCGGCCGACTTGGAAAGGGGTTAAGCCGAGTGTGTGAACAATCTCGGTCGCACTGGCAATTAACGAGACGACGCGCACCCTTTCACTCTAGGGGAAGTGACAGCAATTTGTCAGTGACGGATCTTTGCCGCGGCCGACAGCCGGCGGATGGAGGAAAGGTCTCAAGGAGCCGGCTGGGAGGGAATCTCAGTAGGGAAATTCAAAGAAGTTTATAGGTTGGAGAGGGTTTACCGGGGGTTGCCTAGCGGAACAGCCATTGCTCCTTGAGCTTTCATTGATTTCACGCTCCTAAGGATTGCAAACGCTATTCCAAAACTCTAACTCGTTGGTTCTACAAAGAGTTGACCTGAATCACCAGAAAAATTTACCGATTCGGGAAAACGCCGTGTGCAAAACCGGAACTTTCATCCGGAATGGCACGCGCTTCACCGCGACGCGTTAGAAGCGGGCTGGACTGGGGAAGCGGGAGCGCTCCCTTGAGCGCCCGGCACCGTGACCGGCAAAGGACTAGGCGGCCGCTTCACTACACCGGTCTTGGCTTCATCGAATTCGACATCGTTGTTCTGAAGAGTGGCCCCGGTGGCAACATCCAGCTGGACACGCGCCTGGGCATAGGCGGCTTCGGCTGCCGCGATGCTTTCGCCCGCGGCCGAAAGGTCGCGCTGATCCTGGATGAGTTGATACACGGTCGTCGCACCCAGGGCAAGCTTCTTCTGGTCAGCGTCTACGGTTTGCAGCTCCAAATCCCGCTGTTTGACGGCTGCCTGATACTGAGCGCGCGCTTCTTGGAGACCAATCAGTGCGTTCTGGATATCCAGCCTGATCTGGTTGGTCTGTCTCTGAACCTGCAATTCGTTCATCCGAAGATTGTAGGTTGCAGTAAAGATGTTGGCCTGCGCGGCGCGGTTTCGCAACGGGATCGTCAGGTTCAGACCCACGCTGTAGTTGGGGAATTTTCTTGAGAAGATTTGACTGAGAACGCTGGGGTAGCCGCCGAGGAACGCTGGATCGGCAATGGGCGGGTTTTGGACCAGCCCGGTGGTGGTACTGACCGGACCTATAATCGTGTTCTGCGGGCCGACGAGTGCGTTGTTGCGGAGATCCGCAATTGCATTTAGCGACGGCAGCATCGCGTTCCTCGTACCCTGCAGCGAAATCCGCGCGTTCTCGAGCTGAATCTGGCTTTGGTTGAGATCCGGACGGTTCTGGAGCGCCTTTTGGACCAGGTCTTGAATCGGCTGCACCGGCTCGACATCGGGGATTTTGATCTGGTCGAGCGGAACCACATCCGCTTCTTCTACGGCGGGGCTGGCCAGACCATTGCGGCTCAAAGCGGTCTTTAGTACGGCTTCCAATTGCTTGGCTTGGCTTTGAGCCAGAACGAGGGCCTGCTGGTCCGAAGCCTGTTGTGCTTCCGCGCGAACGATTTCGATTGGGGCCAGAGTTCCGACTTCCACCTGCTTCTTGTTTTGATCCACCAGCCGGTTGGAAACGTCTATGGCCTGTTTCTTTACGTCGACGTTCAGGTTGGCGGAGACCAGAGTCCAATAAAGCTGAACCACGTTGGCGACGGTGTTTATGAGCTGTTGGTTAAAGATCTGATCGGCAGCCCTAAGATCGTTCTTCGCGACCCGAATCGTTCGATTATTCAGAGCCCACCCGAATCCTTGCAAGAGCGGTTGGACCACAGTGAGGTCAAGGCTCGAATTGAGGACCGGGTTGATGGTTTGGCGAAACGAATTCTGAAATTGGTTCTGGTTGTTGAAGCTCAGCAGTGCGGTCGCGCCGGTCGGAAACGCTTGCCCGATGCTGACATTCGCGACTTTAGTGGTGGAAATCAGCTCGGTGGTGCCGACCAAAATGGTGTTGGATTGCGGCGCTGTGGTGTGACCCCAGGTGGCTGTGCCGTTGACCACCGGGTCATAGCTGAATCCCGGCAGAAGCGAAGTCTGTACTCCGGCTGAGTTCAAACCGGCGTTCGTGCTTCCAAAGATCGAGACACCCGGAGAAGTAGAGATGCCCGGCAGAACACTGGTCGGGATTCCGATCGTGGAAACGCCGGCTCTGGCACGAAGCAGGTCGGCATCGGCGAGCGGGAAAATGTACCGCTCTACTTCGACATCCAGATTGTTCTCTAGCGCGAGCGCGATCGCGTCGGAAACCGAAAGGTAGAGCTTGCCGCCGCGCATCAGAGATTCCAGCCGCGTGCTGTTCGACATGTTGATCGGAGCAACGATGCGGGGCGTGTATGGATACGTAAACGCGGAGTACCAATGTGCGTGATCGGAGGCAAGCTGCGGGGTCGGCGGCGGCTTGTCCGGCCCGGGCGCCTGTTGCGCGAAGCTGGCGGGCGCCAGCAAGGCAATGCACAAGACGGCGATTGCGGCGTCCGGCCGCAGAAGTTCACGGCATCGAGCTAAGAGATTCAAGCTGCATTCTCCAACAACAAGATTTGGGGCCAGAGGCATCGCGCGAGATCTTCGCCCATTTCGACCAAGCTACTCAAAACGAACGAGAAACTCGCCCCATTCGCGATTCCGGGGACGTATACATTTGGCGACTTTAGATTGGCTGACGTTACACCAAACGCTCGGCTTATTCGAATCTTAGCGCATCGATGGGGTCCAGCAGGGCCGCTTTACGAGCCGGATAGAAGCCAAAGAACACTCCCACCAGCGCCGAAAACACGAAGGCCAGCAGAATGGCGCCGGGCGATACCAGCGTGGACCACTGCGCGAACAGCGAGATCAGCTTGGAGGCAAGCACGCCCAGCAGGATGCCCACGATGCCCCCCAGGATCGACAGCGTGACCGCTTCGACCAGGAACTGCGTCAGGATGTCCCGGGTTTTCGCACCAACAGCCTGACGCAAACCGATCTCGCGCGTCCGCTCGGTTACAGAAACCAGCATGATGTTCATGATTCCGATGCCGCCCACTAGCAAAGATACGGACGCGATAGCGGCCAGCAAAATCGACATGACGCGCGAGGAGGTCTCCTGGGCTTGGAAAACTTCCTCGAGATCGCGAACGGTAAAGTCATCGTCCTGGCCAGGTTGGAGGTGGTGGCGCTGGCGCAGCACGGCCCGCATCTCATCCTGCGCGGCCTGAATGAATTGCGGGCCGCGCGCCTGTACGATCAGCGATCCCACCGAGTTCGCACGCGCCTGGTTCACACCAAAGACCTTCTTCTGGGCGGTGCTGATAGGTATGAGAATAATGTCGTCCTGATCCTGGCCGGTGGGCGATTGTCCCTTGGGCACCAATGTCCCGGCGACGGTAAACGGCACCTGCTTAATGCGGATGACTTGGCCGACAGGGTCGGCGCCATTGAACAAGTTGTTGACTACGGTTTGCCCGAGCAACGCCACCTTAGCCGTAGAGTCGACGTCCTGGTCGGTGAACGCGCTGCCGCTTTGGATGCCGACATCTCTGATCAGTAGATAGTCCGGCGTGGTGCCCTGGATCGACGTGGCCCAGTTGTTGTTACCGAATACGACTTGCGCGCCTTGACGGCTGCTGGGCGCGACCGCTTGCACCGAAGGGCAATCGTTCGCAATCGCCTTGGCGTCGTCTAGTGTGAGTGTGACGGCGTTGCCGCTCCCTAAACGGATTCCGGAGGCGGTGATGCTTCCCGGCATAACGATGATGACGTTGCTGCCGATGCTGGCGATCTGTTCCTGGATGCGCTCGGTGGCGCCCGAACCGACGGCCACCATCGCGATCACCGCGCCTACGCCGATGATGATGCCCAGCATAGTCAACGCAGACCGCAGTTTGTTCACGCGTAGGGCGCGAAATGCAATGCGCATCGCGGGCAGGATCTTGTTCATCATGCCAGCGCCTCCTGCGCCTCGTTTTCCTCAAGCGGCAGAGCCGCCAATTCCTCTTGGGCTTCGCGTGGGCGCCGGACTGCCTCGTCACTGACCAGGCGGCCGTCCTTGAAACGGATAATCCGGTTCGAATATTGCGCGATATCGGGCTCGTGCGTAACGAGAATGATAGATAGCCCCGAAGCGCGATTCAGCTTTTGGAACAACGCCATGATCTCGATACTCGTGCGGGAGTCCAGCGCGCCGGTGGGTTCGTCGGCCAGGATGATACGGGGATCGTTGATCAGCGCCCGGGCAATAGCAACGCGCTGTTGTTGGCCTCCGGAGAGCTGGTTGGGATGATGATGCTCGCGGCCTGCCAGGCCCACCCACTCTAGTGCCTGCAGCGCCTTTTTTTCCGGCTCGGCGGTCGCGTGGCTGCTGTACAGGAGCGGAAGCTCGACGTTTTCAACCGCCGACGTGCGCGGCAACAGATTGAATTGCTGGAAGACGAATCCGATCTTCTGATTTCGAATTTCGGCCAGTTCGTCGCGCTCCAGCGTGCTGACATTGACGCTGTCCAACATGTAGGCGCCGGAAGTGGGCTTGTCTAAACATCCAATGATGTTCATGAAAGTCGATTTGCCGGAACCGGACGGCCCCATGATTGCCACGAAGCTTCCGCGCTCGATCTCGAGCGAGACACCGCGCAGCGCGTGAACGGTGACATCGCCGAGTTTATAGATCTTCTCCAGATCGTGAATTTGGATCAGCCGGTCGGCCATAAATCCTCTCGCTAGAACCGCGGCACGGAGGAGCGCTGCTGGGCCGGAGCGCTACTGGCGGCCTTCATCAGGCTGGCAGTGATGATTTCGTCGCCCGGCTTCAGGTCGCCTCCGGTAATGGCCGTAAATTGTCCGTCGGTGATGCCGAGCGTCACCTTAACGGGTTTGGGCTTGCCATCCGGTCCAAGCACCCACACAGTGCTTTCGTTGGTCTGTTGTTTCCGTCCGGCGGCGTGCACCGACGTCGGCGGTTGCAGGTCGGCGGGACGGAACCGCAGCGCGGCGTTCGGAATTCGGAGAACATCGCCGGATTGCGCGGTCAAGATCTTCACGTTCGCCGTCATACCGGGAAACAGCTTTAGGTCGGGGTTGGAGACGCCGACGACTATGTCGTACGTGATCACATTTTGCACGTTGATGGGAGCTTGGCGGATCTGGGTCACGGTTCCGCGGAAGGTCGTGCTCGGATACGCGTCCACGCTGAATCGCACCGGCTGCCCGAGTTGCACCTGCCCGACGTCGGCTTCGTCCACGTTGGTGTCGACTTGCATTTTGGTCAAGTCCTGCGCAATTTGGAAAATGGTCGGCGCCTGGAAGGAAGCGGCAACGGTTTGCCCAACGTCCATTTGCCGGGCGATGACGGTGCCGTCGACCGGGGCGATGATCTTGGTGTGATCCAGATCGAGCTGCGCCTGCGCGAGCGCAGCCTGCGCCTGCGCTACTTGCGCCTGGGCTGAGCCGAGCTGCGTTTTAGCCAATTGATAAGTCGCCTGCGCGGACTGGACCTGGTGGTTGGCGGCGTCCAATTGCGCGACCGCGGCCTGCTGCTCGGCGGCCGCTTGGTCGTAAGTCGATTGGGCCGTGTCGTAATCCTGCTTGGCCGCGATTCCTTCCTGAAACAGCGTCTTTTGGGTGTTCAGCTTTATCTGCGCATCGTTGGCGGCGGCCTTGGCCTTCGCGATGGCAGCGGTCTGGTTCGCCACCGTGGCGCGTGCGGCCGCGACGTCGGAATCCGCTTTCGCGATTTGCGCTTGCGCGCTGGCCACCGCAGTCTGCGCGCTATCGAGGGCGGCTTTGGCTTGGTCGACGCGCGCCTGGAACGGCTGCGGATCGATTTCGGCCACTAGTTGTCCTTTCTTAACCTTGGTGTTGAAGTCGGCATACAGCGCTTTGATGTCGCCGGAGACCTGACTGCCAACTTGCACCGTGACTACCGGATTGCAGTTGCCGGTGGCCGAGATGCTCGCCTGCACCTTGCCGCGTTCCACTGCCGCGGTCTGATAGTGCGCGGCCGGACCGCGGCCGATGTAGAACCAGAGTCCCGCGCCCGCCGCCAGCAGCGCTGCGCCGGCAGCGAGAGACTTCTTCTGTTTCGTTTTCATTTTCGTCTCCATATATTTGACGTGGACTGTATGTGCGAGCACGTAAGGCTTTGTATGGATGCGTATCGGTTGTTATATTGGCGGTTGTGACCGAGCCGGCAGACGCCATCCTGAACGCTTTTTTCGAGACCGGAGCTTACCTGAAGGGGCACTTCCGCCTGACCAGTGGCTTGCACAGCCCGGAGTATTTGCAATGCGCGCTGGTGTTGCAATACCCGCGCCACGCCGAGCACTTCGGACGATTGCTCGCCACCGAGTTCCGGCGGCTGGAGCCTCCGCTGGATGTCGGCGTAGTGGCATCGCCTGCCATCGGCGGCCTTATCATCGGGCACGAGGTGGCGCGCGCGTTGGGGGCGCGGTTCATTTTCACTGAGCGCGACGCCGCCTCCGGCAAGATGGTTCTGCGGCGCGGATTCTCGATCGAGCCCGGCGAGACGGCAGTCGTTGTGGAAGACGTGGTCACAACCGGGGGCAGTTCGCGCGAGGTCATCGATATTTTGAAAGATGCGGGCGCGCGCGTGATCGGCGCCGGCTCGATTATCGATCGTAGCGGCGGCGCCGTGGATTTAGGCGTCCCGCGCGTGGCGCTGAAGACCATGCAAGTGGTCGCGTATCGCGAGGAGGATTGCCCGCTGTGCCGCGCCGGCAATCCCGTAGTGAAGCCGGGATCGCGGCCGGTGCATGCGGCGTCTTAAGCTGACGCTCGCCTACGACGGCACCGGATATCACGGCTGGCAGGTCCAGCCTGGGCTCAACACAATTCAGGGCACGCTCGAAAAAATATTGGGCGAGATTGAAGGCGCGCCGGTGCACGTAGCCGGGTCGGGCCGGACCGATGCGGGAGTGCACGCGCTGGCGCAGGTCGCAGCCGTCGATTTGGAGAACCCCATCCCGGTCGATAATTTGCGGCGGGCGGCGAACCGGCTCCTTCCGCCCGACATCCGCGTCCTGCGCGTCGAACAAGCCGCGCCGGATTTTAATCCGCGCTACGACGCGAAGGCGAAGACCTATGAGTATCGGATTTTTCGAGGGGAGATCTGTCCGCCTTTCGAGCGGCGCTACGTGAAGCATCATCCCTATCCGATGCGGGTTGACGCAATGCTGGACGCCGCCGCGCTATTTGAGGGTGAGCACGACTTTACGGCTTTCGCGGCCAGCGATGAGCGCGATGAGTTGGGCGCATCGAAAGTGCGGCGCGTGTTTTGCTCCAAGCTCACGAGCGAAGGCGAGCGGCTCATCTATCGCGTGACGGGGAGCGGCTTTTTGAAGCACATGGTGCGGAATATCGTTGGGGTGCTGCTGGAGACAGGAAAAGGCAACATCGATCGCGCGGGCGTGTTAGCGCGCTTCGAGCCCGGCTGCGGCATTCCGGCCGGGCCGACGGCACCCGCGCGGGGGCTGTTTTTGATTTCGGTTGAGTACTAGCGCGCCGCCCCAGGCAATTCTTGAGGTAAGCCGCGTGCCTGTTCAAACGCGTACGCCATCTGGAGCACGCCCCAGTCGTCATGATGGCGGCCGACGATCTGGATCCCCACTGGCAGACCGTCGCTCGTGAATCCGCATGGGACCGAGATGGCCGGGCTGCCCGTCAGCGAAATGTAATAACACGACTTCATCCAGTCGATGTAGGTTTCCATCTTCGCGCCTGCGATTTCCGCCGGATACGGTTGGTTGACATCGAACGGCGGGACTTGGCTCACGGGCAGAACGAAAAACTCATATTTTTCAAGAAACCGGCGGAAGCGATGGTATAGCTCAGTGCGTCTTATCTCCGCGGCGCCGATATCGGCTGCACTGAGTTTCGCTCCTTGCTCGATTTCCCACAGCAGGGTGTCTTTAATCAGATGCCGGTTGGCCAATCGCTCGGGCATCGCGGCCGCGGCCGAGTGACTCATCCAGAACCGAAGAGTCTTAAATATTTCGTCGGCGCCCGTAAAATCCGGCTCGGCTTCTTCGACGATGCACCCCAGCGATTCGAACACGCCGCGTTGCGCGTCCACGACCCCGCGCACGCGGGGATCGAAAGGCAACCCGCCCAAGTCCTTCCACCAGGCGATCCGAACGCCGCCGAAATCGCGTCCCAGAGGCCCGGCAAAGCGGCTGCCTGGCTGCTCGATGGAAATCGGCGCGCGAGCATCGGGGCCTGCCAGCGCTGACAGGAAAAACGCCACATCCGCCACGCTGCGCGCCATCGGACCTTCCACGCTCAAGCTCGACCAAGCCAAGCCGGTAGGCCAAACCGGAACGCGTCCGGGAGAGGGGCGGAAGCCGACTACGCTGCAGAAGCTCGCCGGATTCCGCAGGGAGCCGCCCAGATCGCTGCCGTCCGCGATAGGTAGCATGCGGCAGGCAAGCGCGACCGCAGCGCCTCCGCTGCTTCCGCCGCAGGTTTTGGTGGTGTCGTAAGGGTTCAAAGTCGCGCCAAACACTTCGTTGAAGGTCTGGGAACCGGCGCCGAATTCCGGTGTGTTCGTTTTCCCTACTAGAATGGCTCCGGCGCCGCGCACGCGCTCCACCAGCAGCGAATCGAATTGAGGAACAAAATCTTTGTAGATCCTGGACCCAGAAGTGGTCCGAATGCCGCGCGTCGGCTGCAGTTCCTTATGCGCGATCGGGAGTCCGTGCAGCGGCCCGATGGCGCCGGCGCGTGCCAGCTCCTCATCGGCGCGCCGAGCCTGATCGAGCGCCTGCTCTGCGATCAGCGTCACCACCGCGTTGACGCGCGGATTCACCCGCTCGATCTGACGCAGATGCGCTTCCATGACTTCCCGCGCGGAAGCATCTTTGGCGCGAATGCGGCTTGCCAGCTCCATGGCCGATAACCTGCAAAGATCGGCCGCGGCGCCGCTGCTCGGTTGCGTCACGCTGCTATTATAGGTGCTTATCGGCGATTTGCAGGCTCCTGCTTCGACAGTTTTGTCCACCGAGAGGCACGTTATTTTCGAATATAAATTGGTTTCGCAGCGCCGCAGTGTGCTTGCGGGCTTGGCGTGCGCCGCGCTCGTCTTCTGCTGGCAATGGTTGACGGTGCATGCCAATTATCAAGCCAAGTGGAACGCGATCTTCTGCACCGGCGCCGAACTGAAGCAGCCGCCGGAGCTTGCGGATGAACATATTTACTTGTTCGCCGACAGCCAGGGCTACGACGGCCAGATGTACCACTATGTCGCGCACGATCCGTTTTTTGTGCGTGGTTTCGATGCCTACTTGGACGCTCCCCGGATGCGGTACCGGCGTATTCTGGTCCCGCTGGCGGCGCACGTGCTGGCGCTTGGCCAAGACCGCCGGATCGATGCGGCGTATTTCGCGGTGCTTCTCGCCGCCGTCTTTCTCGGTGGCTACTGGTTGAGCGTCTACTGTTCGATGCTGGCATACCAGCCCGCCTGGGGTCTGGCATTTCTTCTCGTACCCGCAACTTTGATTTCAATGGACCGGGCCACCGTGGATGTTCTGCTGGTCGCGCTCTGCATAGCGTTCGCGATCTGCGTCGCGCGCGGCTCCCGCTGGCTTTTGTATGCCGCATTGGTCGCCGCGCCGCTGGTCCGGGAAACGGGATTGTTGCTGGTGGCGGGCTACTTCGTTTGGCTGGGGAGCAAACGAAAAATGCGCCAGGCTGTTCTGTATGCCACCGCCGCGCTCCCGGCCTTGGGTTGGTATCTGTTCGTCCTCCTCAACACAGAGTCGGACGCGTTCGCAGGGCTCTCGTCCATTCCTTTTCAAGGCATCGCGCAGCGCATCCTGACGCCCTATAAATACCAGTTCGCGGCCTGGATCGGCGCGATCTCGACGGTCTTGGACTATATTGCTTTGGCCGGAATTCTGTTGGCGGTCGCGCTGGCCGTTCGAATGGCATTACGGCGCGAGTGGGGCGCCACGGAAGCTACAACCTATGCTTTCGCGCTGCTGGCGATCTTCCTGTATTCGCCCGGGGCCTGGACGGAGGTCTACGCGTTCGGCCGAACGCTCTCTCCGCTTCTGCTGCTGGTAGGCTTGGGCGCGTTCGCAAAGCGGAACTGGCTATACGCGCTCCCGCTGGCGCTGGTAGTGCCGCGCACCGCCATTCAGCTGGCTCCACAAGCCGGAGGCATTCTCCGGCATTTTCTTTAGAACGTTGCCGTGAACGCGCTATCGGGTGGCTGCGCTCGTCTCCTGCGGCTTGGGGAGCGGTTTGCGCGGCAACATCTCCGTCCGGTTCGCCGCGTCGTACACCACCGATGCGATCACGGCCGATGCCTGCATGAGGTCCCCCGCGATGGCGTGGTCATAGGTGTCCATGTCCGAATGGTGCGTGACGCTGGAATAATCCAGTGGATCCTGAATGAATTGAAAACCGGGCAGACCCACGGCATCGAATGATAAATGATCCGTGCCGCTGGTATTGCGAATGGTGATCGTACTCACGCCTTGATCCCGGAACGGCGCCAACCACTCCTGGAACAGCGGTCGCATGGCGTCGTTGCCCTGCAAATAGACACCGCGGATCTTGCCGCTGCCGTTGTCTAGATTGAAGTAGCCCGACAGCTTGGCGTGCGCGGCGGTCAGCTTCATGGTCTTGGGATCGCCGAAGTGCTCCTTGATATACGCTTTCGAGCCCAGCAGGCCCTGCTCTTCGCCGCTCCAGAGCGCGATGCGCACCGTGCGGTCCAGGTTGAGGTTTAACGCTTTCAGGATCCGCATCACTTCGATCATGACCGAGCTGCCGGCCGCGTTATCGGTGGCGCCGGTTCCGCTGTGCCAGGAATCGAAGTGCGCGCCCACCATGATCAGCTCGTCTTTATGAGGCCCCGTGCCGGGGATTTCGCCGACGATGTTATAGACGGGAGCGTTGCCTTCGGATGCGTGCGCCTGAAGGAGCACCTGCATCTCCACTTTGGTCTTGTTCTCCAGCAGCCGGACGATGCGGTTGTATTGTTCGGAAGTCACGACGAACATCGGCGGGGCGAGCGGGCTGGAAGCTTCTTGTGAGCCGGCGGCCTCGGCGAAATCGATTCCATCGCGCGCCCGCCGATCGTCCTGCACTACAGCGAGCACGCCCTCGTCCAGGAAAAATTTGTTCCGCTTGGCCGTAACGGCTTGCCGCCGCTCGCGCATTCGATCTTGAACATCGGGCGGAAGGCTGGCATTGAAGCGGAGGCGGTCTTCCAGATCCTCGGGAGGTGTCAGATTGTTCGGATCGATCCTCATGCGCGGCACTGGGACGGGCGCGATGGCGAGTTCTGTCAGCTCCGCGTCGGTATAACGGCGCAGGTCCGGCCGCGACTCGGCATCGGCGATGTTCCGCAGCGGCTCGGAAATCAGCACCACTTTGCCGCGCAGCTTGCCCTTGTTCTTCTGGATATATTCGTTGAGATTAGCCTCGGCGCGGCCGACGGACTGGCTGCCTGCCAGAGGCGCGAAGATCGGCTCGCCCGTGACTGTGCCTTTTGTGTTAGCGGTCCAGGCCAGCGGCCAGGCCGACAACAACGAATAGCGCGGTTGCGTCATCTCGAGCGCAAACTTTTCGAGCGACCAGCTGCGGCCGAACGGTCCCCACTGCTCCAGGTGCACATTCTCGATCCCATATTCTTTCAGGCGCGCCGCGGCCCAATCAGCGGCTTCCTTGAATTCCGGCGACGCTGTGAGGCGCGGGCCGTAACGGTCGGTGAGCAGCTCCAAGGTATCCATCACCTGGGAATGTTCGAACGCTTCCGACTTGATGCGGTTGACCGCGCCGAGGTCGACTGAGTCGGCGGCGACGGCCGGAAGAGCGATTGCGAGAGCGAGAATGGTGGCGCGCATAGTCGCTATTATGCCACCACGGTGGCGAGGTGGATTCACGCTAAGGCTGCCGGACGCCGGGCCCGCTTACCTCCCGGGCTACAATTCAATTTGGCCCTGAAAATAACGATTTCCAAGGAGAACTATCTCAAAACGATCGCTGAGGCCGAGAGCGAAGGAGAGCCTGTTATCGCCGCCACGCTGGCGCGCTGGCTCAACGTCTCCGCTCCGGCAGTGACCATGGCGATCAAACGCCTGAAGCGCGATGGGCTGATTCGCGTGGGACGCGCGGGACAGCTTTCCTTAACCGCATCGGGACGCGAAATCGCCAACCGGCTGCTGAACCGGCACCATCTTATCGAACGCATGTTGACGGAAATTTTCGGCATGGAGTGGTACAAGGTTCACGATGAAGCCGAGCAGCTCGAGCACGCCGTCTCCGAGGAATTCGAACGCCGGCTGGCCGAACGGCTGGGGACGGGCGAAGCCTGCCCCCACGGCAACCGCGTCCAGAGGGACACTCCGCAGGACCGGCGCAACCGCGGGCTCCTGCCTTTGGACGAAGTGCCATCCGGAGCCGACGCGACCGTGGTCAGCGTGTTCGAACGCGATCGCAGGCTGCTCGAATACCTGCACGGGTTGGGCATCCATCCCGGCGCGGCGATGCGGATGGTGGCGTTCAACTATGACGACACGCTGACGCTGCGCATCCAAGAGAAGCCGTTCCAGTTGGGCCGCGGCGTAGCGGCGAAAGTGTGGGTCGAGCTGCGTCCGGCGCGGCGGCCCTAATTGCCGGCCAACGCCAGAGAGCGAAACTGCTGAAAATAGGCGATGGTCTCGCGCAGCCCGTCTTCCAGAACCACTTTCGGCTCCCAACCTAAAATGCGCTTGGCTTTCGTGATATCGGGCCGGCGCCGCTTCGGGTCGTCCTGAGGCAGCGGCTTGTACGCGATCGGCGCTTTTGTGCCCGTGATCTTTCGAATGCAATCGGCAAATTCAAGGATGGTCATCTCGCGGGGATTCCCGAGATTTACCGGATAACGCTCGTCGGAGAAGGCCAGCCGGTACAAGCCGTCCACCATGTCGCGGATATAGCAGAAACTCCGTGTCTGAGAACCGTCGCCGTAAATCGTGAACGGCTCGCCGCGCAGCGCCTGATCGATAAACTCCGGCACCACACGGCCGTCGTCGAGCTGCATCTTGGGGCCGTAGGTGTTGAAAATTCGCGCGATGTTGGTGCGCACGCCGTGCACGCGATGATACGCCATGGTGAGCGCCTCGGCGTAGCGCTTGCTTTCGTCGTAGCAGGAGCGAATGCCGACCGGGTTCACGTTCCCCCAGTAGGTCTCTACTTGCGGATGTTCCAGCGGATCGCCGTAAGCTTCCGAAGTGGAGGTGATCAGGAAACGCGCGCCGTGCCGCCGCGCAAGCTCCAGCATGTTGCGCGTGCCGGTGGATCCGACTTCCAAGGTCTCGATGGGATGGTGGTAGTAATCTTTCGGGCTGGCGAGCGAGGCCAAGTGCAATACCCCATCCACTGGCACCTCCACTTCCGGCGGCCGGCACACGTCCCATTCCCGAAACTCGAAGGCCTGGTTATGCATGAGGTGGTGGATATTCCGTTCCGCCCCGGTGATGAAATTATCGAGCGCAAGGACAGAATGGCCTTCAGCAATCAGCCGGTCACAGAAGTGGGAGCCGATGAAGCCGGCCGCCCCGGATATGATGAATCGCAAGTTCGCTCCTATCGTATCTATCGTAGCCAAGGGGACCATTCTTTAGCGCGGGCGCGAGAGGAACAATGCCCAGCCAAGAAGCGCTCGCGTTTTTTAGCCGCGGGGCGCGCGGGCGGCCATTCGCAGCGCGCAACCTGGGATCTCAGGCAGCGGGAGGATTTCCTCGGCAGCTCCCAGCGCGATTGCCTCGCGAGGCATGCCGAAACAACGCAGCTCGACTCATCTTGCGCGATGGTGCGCGCTCCAGCGTGCCGCATGTCGAGCAATCCGCGCGCGCCGTCGGCCCCCATGCCGGTCCTACCTGCCGGATGGCATTGAATCGTCCACGATGAGTACGGTCTTGGCCATTTGCGTTCCTTGCTAGAACAGCTCCACTCCGTCCAATTCATCCTGCGGGGCACTGCCGGGCGGGCGCGGTGAACCGGAGCCGCAGGCGCGTTTTTCCGGAGTCCCGCTTGAGAACGCGGTATTGCAAATCGTTTGTCGCGGGCCCTCGTCTTCGCGGCCCGCTTCGCGCTCGGCCGCCATCGTATAGCGCGCTTCCAGGCGCGCTCCGACTTCCTTGCGCCGCGCTTGGCCCAGCACCGGAGTCTCTTGGGCGAGATACTCCAGCGGCACGTGCACGTTCTTGCGCATTTCGGCCAATTCATCGGCCACGTGCGACAGCCGCTGGCTCACGCTGTCCTGTAACTGCAGCGCCACCACAGAACGCGCGATCTCATCGGCCAGTTCGCGGCTGTTGGTGACGGCCGTTCCGAGCGCGCCCTCCAACTGTCCGTGCGTCTTGGTGAGTTCGCCTAATGCCGCTTCCAGGTCAGCCCGGCTGGCCTGCAAGGTGTCCACGCTCATGCGCCCGATTTCCTTTAGGCTGGCGGAAGCAGCGGCCACTTTGTTCCGCAGCTGCACCATCTCTGTGGCGACTCGCGCGGTAATTTCCTCCGAGCGCCGGGCCTGCGCCGCAATCGATTCTGCGACCACGCCGAACGCCGCGCCCTGATCGCCGAAGTGCGCCGCCTCCACTTTTGCGTTGAGAGCCACCAGCTTGTTTCCCAGCGCGATGCGGTCAATTTCGGCCAGCGCCTTGACGATCTCGCCCCCGCTGCCCTCCATTACCTGCATGTGCGCCAGCGCCTGCGCCGAAATCTGCTGTCCGCCTTCGATCTGCTGCTGCAAGCGCGCCAGCGTCTGGCGCGATGCTGTCAGCAGCATTTCAATCCCGCTGTTCTTGTCCGTGCCCAGCAAGCGCAAGGCGCCCGCCACGCTCTCGCGTGCGCGCCTCGCCATTCCCTCGAAAGCTCCGCATACGGCGGTCACCGACGTCTCCACCTGCTGCACGGCCTCGCGGATCTGCGTTTCAAGAACCGGCAGGTGCGGCCAATGTCCAGCGACCTCTTCGGCCAGTTCCGCCAATCGGCGGCCGCGGCCACCCGTGACAAACGTGCGGATGCGAGCCCAAAACGTCATAGCGTGCGCTTGGTCTTTTTCCGTTTGCGTCCCGAGCCCCCGCCGTCGGCAGTGCCCACGCGGCCCGCCAATCCACCCCAGGTGAGGTAATTCTGCGCCTCTTGCGGCAGGTTACTCAGTCGCAGCGGCGCCCCGCTGCGTTCCAACGTCTCCTTGAGCGCCAGCAGCACCGGTACAGTCCTCGCGTCCAGGTGCTCGAGCCGGCTGCAGTCCACCGCCACGTTCTGCGGCGCCGCCGCGATTTCGAGTGCGCACTCATGCAGCCGCCGCGCAAGCTCGAACTGAAAAATCCCGCGCAGCGTCAGCGCGTAATCCGATTCGCTGCGCGAGATCGCCACGGCTGTTGCGTCCAAATTCACGAATGTCACCTCTAGCGCGTGCCCGGCTTTTGCCCGAACTCGCCCTACTACTCATATCGGTGAGCACGAAATAGCTTTGAATCAGCGCAGTGCGTTTTCTAGCCCGGCTTCCCAAGATCAAAACACCCCAACGAATCCGTAACTTGCAGCCCAAGCGCAGACCGCGCGGCGCGTTCGCGACCGTTTTCCGCACCACCCTGCGCTACACTCGGACTTTATGGTTCATTTCTCCTGGCCGGAGACTGCTGTCTTTCTGGCCCTGCTGGCACTGTCCGTCTATGGTTTCTGGCTCCGGTTCGGCCGGGTCTGGCGAATCGTACTGGCATCGAAGAAAGACCCGGAATTCCAGCTCCAGCCCGTAGGCAGCCGGATCGGCACCTTTATTTGGGAGGTTCTGCTTCAGGGAAAAGTGATCCGGCAGCGGCCGCTGCCCGGCTTGGCCCATGCCTTCGTGTTTTGGGGATTCTGCGCGTTTGCGCTGGTCACCATCAACCACTTCGCCGAGGGCCTGCACCTCGACCTGCTCGACCGGCACGGCGCGTTCGGACAAATCTATTTCACGCTGGCTGCCGTCTTCGCCGTCGCCGTGGTCGTATCGATCAGCGGCCTGGCGTTCCGCCGCTTCATCATCCGTCCCAAATGGCTGGGTCCGCTCTCATACGAATCGGGCGTTATCGCGCTGCTGATCTTCCTGCTGATGATCACGTACTTGATGACGTATTTGCCAGGCGGCGAGTCCAGTAAAGCGTTGTGGTGGGCTCACACGCTCACCATCCTGCTGTTTCTCCCGCTGATCCCGCATACCAAGCATCTGCACCTGGTCTTAAGCCCCATTACCGTTTTTCTCAAGCGCAACGGCTTCAGCAAGATTCCGCCGCTGGTGGGCGACGAGGATTTCGGCATCGATACCGGCAAGGACATCACCGAGCTGGTTTCGCTTCAGGCGTTCTCCTGCGTCGAATGCGGACGTTGCACCGAGCATTGTCCGGCCAATAATACCGGCAAGGTCCTGAACCCCAAAGAAATCGCACTAGGCGTGCGGCATTATCTGAATGAATACGGGCCCAAAGAGGAAAAGCCGCTGATCGGCACGCATATCCTGCAAGAAGCGCTGTTCCAGTGCACCACCTGCGGAGCCTGCGAGTTTCAGTGTCCGGTCGGAATCCAGCATCTGCCCATTATTGTCGGCTTGCGGCGCGGCGCCGTGAACACAGGCAAGTGGGAGGACGACTATGGAACCAAACTGTTCCTGAACCTGGAGCGCAACGGCAACTCGCTTGGCTTCTCCTCGACTGAGCGCGACAAATTCATCCAGAAGCAGGAATTTCCGATCTTCGACGGCACTCAGGAATACTGTCTCTGGCTGGGCTGCATGGGCGGCTACGATCCGCAGGGCCGCGAGATCGTCGCCTCGCTCGCGCATGTCATGCGCAAGCTCAACGTCAGCTTCGGAGTGCTGCGCAAAGAACGCTGCACCGGCGATCCCGCCCGGCGGCTCGGCAACGACCTGGCGTTCGGCCAGCTGGCCGAAACCAACCTGCAAACGCTGAAACAGACCAAGGTCAAAAAAATCGTCTCCGTCTGCCCGCATTGCGTGCGCACGATTGGCACCGACTGGAAGGAATACGGCCAAGCACCGCCAGTCGAACATCACAGCGAGTTTCTGGCGCGGCATTTGGATGAGCTTCCCGCCAAGACCTCGGACGGGCAAACCATCGCCTACCATGACCCCTGTTACTTAGGGCGCTACCGCGGCGTGTACGATGCCCCGCGCAACGTAGCGGCGCGCTTCGGAACCGTGGTCGATCCACCGCGCGCCCGCGAGCGCTCCTTCTGCTGCGGGGCTGGCGGCGGCCTCGCCTTTCTCGGCGAAGAGACGGGCGATCGCGTCAGCGTCACCCGCGCCAAAGAACTAGTCGCTACCGGAGCCAACGTGGTTGGCGCCGCCTGCCCGTTCTGCAATACCATGTTCCGCGACGCACTGTCAGGTATCTCCGACAGTCCGCCTAAGCTCATGGATATCGCCCAGATCGCCGCTGCCAGCTTCGGCTCAGTAGATGGCCCAGCCGCCGGGACGGACTAGCTCCAGTCTGCCCGGAATGCATTGAACGCCCAGAAGCATACGGCCGGTTGAGCGAAGGGCTCGCGGTCCGAACCAAAATCACGTATCTGCCGCTACCTACTTCTCATCCGGCCTCTCAACGTGATCGATGACCACAACCGGCGCCGGGCCCTTCGTCAATTCCATTTTCAATCCCAGCTCCTCTTCGAACGCGTTGAAGATGGATGGATTGCTGAACTGGTCCAGCGCAGATGCATCACGTGCGGTCTGCCAGCTCCACTCCAGGTGCAGATCAAACCGTCCAGTTAGTCCAGTTTTGTCGATAACGGAATGATCCAGCCGTCCCCATTGCAAAAGGAAATCGATCAGATCGCCAGATGGCTCCCCGCTAGAAACTGCCCGGCTACCCTCTACAGGCGCGATACTCATTCCTACTGCATCCAGCGTATGGTTCAACTGCCGATTCGGCCCCGTCAGGATCGCTTCGCAATGGTAGGGGGGCGGGGCGTCGATACCGGGATCGTTTCTGCTCCAGCGGAACGTCGGGCACGTTGCATCTTGGGATCGACGCATACGGACACCGTCTTTTGCGACCGTCAGCGCATACACAGGAAGTTCTTTCATCTCGCGATGCACTCTAAGCTTAAAGCGATCCGCCAGCAGCGTCTGAAGCATCAGATGCATTTGGACCAGCGGCCGTTCGATCGGCCGTTGGCCGCCCTGCGTGTCCGTCGCATTCGGTTTAGCCGCGATGTCGTAACGTTCCGAAGAGATCCACTGAGGAGCGGCAACGATCTGAAAATCCCGAACCTCGTATGCCATTTCGATGAGATTTCGCAGCGGGATATTCTTCGCATTTATCCCTTGAGGAGACCACGATGTAAATGTGCTCCCCGTCCCCGTGCTGGGCTTTACGGAAGCGACCCCAAATCGAGCGGCCGGCGTCTGTGACGAGATCGGATGCGACAGAAGGATTATCAGAAAGACTGTCGTCCAACGCATCAGCGCGTTCCTAATTCTCATCCGGCCTTTCGACGTGATCGATGACGAGCGTCGCGATTGGCCCCCTCTTCGCCTCCAGCCAGAAGCCCAAGCTGCTGCTCCAGGGCGTACCTCCTGCGGGAACATATCCGACCTACGCACTCAATGTACCTCACAACCGTCGCGAGCACCCAGAGCCTCGCCATGTTCCGCGACGCACTGTCAGGCATCTCCAATAGTCCGCCCAAGCTCATGGATATCGAAATCGCCAATCGCTAATCACCCCGCAGTTGCGCGCCCATGGGCCCGTGTTCCACCGAATCTCGGGAATAATGAAAAGAGATGAGCCACACGCTTGCGGAAGCGATTACACGGCGCAGAGCGCTGCTGATCACGCCCTTTGCGTTCGCGGGCCTGGTGGCAGTCTCGTCCCATAAAGGCTCTGATTCGGCTGAGGAAGCGACGCCGGACTCCGGTGGCGAGATCACGATCATTACGTTTAATAATTCCGGCCAAAGACTGGGGCCGGCACGCGTCCGGAAAGTCGCGCGATCGCGAGAAGAATGGCGCAAGCTTCTCAGCACGGAGCAGTTTTACGTCACGCGCGAAGAAGGAACCGATACGGCGTTCACCGGTACGTATTACCAGCTTCACGAATCCGGTTTGTTCCGATGCATTTGTTGCGATAACGCGCTTTTCCGGTCCGAGGAGAAGTTCGATTCGGAGACAGGGTGGCCTAGTTTCTGGGCGCCTGCGGCCGAGGAAAATATCCGGACGCGCAGCGATACAAGCATGTTCATCGAACGGACAGAGGTGTTGTGCCGCCGGTGCGACGCACATCTCGGTCACGTATTCAACGATGGGCCAGAGCCGACCGGGTTAAGATACTGCATCAACGAGTCGGCGCTGCGATTTGTACGCGTTGCCGCATAGTGCCAGCGTTCATTGCTTCGCCGGGCCGGCGACGGATAGAATGACGCCTGTTGGGGATTGCGAACTGCCGATGCCCGCCAGCAGCGGGTAGTCGCCATTCGGTATGTCGTTGGGTAGCTGGATCGCGATTTGATAGAGACCCGCCGAGCCAGGGGCTAGAGCTGCGCCGAATACGACCACGGGATTGTTGTTGAGCGGAATGGGTGGGCAAAGCACCATTCACGGCCGCTCCCAGCCTCGGCTCAGTGGATGGCCCAGCAAGTACTCTCGGTCGCGTTCGACCGCGGCAAACGCTGCTGGAGCATGCCGCTCTTCGAGCAACCGAAGGTAAACATCGCCGATGATCCGCTTTTGAAACATTCTTGCGTGATTGACTACTTGACAAAGTGTGTCATTTTACTCGATGGAGCGCGGCTGGCATCGGCAACGTCGCTGCATGGATTGTCTATGCAAGGAGATAAGCTGCAACGGGCAAGAATCGGTCAAGCGTCGCGCGGCCGCGTGCTTACCGGCTTGACCCGGGTCAACACAAAAGTCACCGGTGGCTACCGCGCTGACAGGTTGGCCGACCATCCTCTAAACCACGCCCCGAAGGCGCCAAAATCCGATACCTACTCGATCGTTATGCTGCGCGAGCAACTCGTGCCAGCAGCGCAGCTCGATTGCCCCCCGATCGTCAATATGACCGCCGCGTCGCCGCTCGGCAGATTGTGCGGAATCTGCACGTTCACCTGCATTAATCCGATGAATCCCGGCGATAGTCCGACGAAAAGAACGCTGGCGGGAGCTCCCCCAATCGTCATCGAGACACTTCCAGCGGCCGTAACAAGGCCGGTCGCCACTTGCCCGGTCGAGATCGGCGGGTTGGTCGGCCCAATGCCTGTGCCGTACATCGTTACGGTTTGACCCTGCTTTGCGCTCGTAAGCAGTGAGAAATCCAGCCCTTGAATGATAGCGTGCTGATTATCCGCGGAAAACAGCTCCGGCGCGGCAGCCGCAACCGGGACGGTAAAAGTCGCCGTCTGGCCATTGGCTATGACCGACACAGTAGCCTGCGTCCCTGTCAAGTTCGCCGGGGCCTGCGCATTAATTTGTCCAGGCGCAATGTAAATGAGTGGACAGAGTTGGCCATTGATTGTGACACTAGTCCCATTAACGGAGGTCGGCAGTGGCAGCCCCAGACTCTGAGGCTGAGATACCGAATCGAGATTAGCGCCGAATATCGTAAATAAAGCGCCGGGAGATAACAAAGGCCGAAAGCCGGCTGCATCCACGACGCCGTAAATCGTCGTCGACACGGAAGGCGCAAGCACTGAAAAATTGAGCGTGAACAGGGGCACCGTCGACTGATCCCAGAACACTCGCACAGTCCATGCCCCTGGATACGACGCCGCGCTGGTTCCATTGATCGAGAGCGGGTAGGTGAAACACTGGTACCCTCCGGTTCCCGCTAAGGACACAAGAACTGTCGAACTACTGTACACCGTCCCATCAGGTCGCACGAATATTATCTGTGCCGAATCCCCTGCTTTGGCTCCCTTTACATCGAAATACAGCCACGCTTCTGGCGCGGTCGTCTCGAAGCTCGTTACCGCATTCGGCACGACACACGAACCGCTGGCTGCGCCGTTGCTATTCGAAACGACGCTATGCAAAACAGTCAGCGATCCGGTAGGAGCAGCACCCGTAATCGTTATCGTGATTGGGGCCGATGGCGGGCTGTTCGGGTTCTTTACCGAGATCTGAGCAGTTCCAGGCGTAGTGAGCAGGTTCGCCGGAATTTGGACCGTCATGCTGGTGCTGGTAATGTTCTCGGCCGGCAAGCTGGTTGTTTGCCCGGCGACGGTCCACAGGAGTATTGCTCCCGTCACGAATCCAGTTCCGTTCAGCGTCAGCTCGAAGCCGGGGGTACCGGCCACAATGGACGTTGCACTGACACCCGTGATTGTCAAGCAGGTAACGACCGGATCCGGCCCCAGGCAAACGCGGCCTTGCATCAAATTCGCGCTGTTCTGATGCCGCCCCGAAGCCGTCGTGGTACCGAATATGCCATTCTTATCCACCCCCACGTTGTCAAAAAATACAGCATCGGCGAATTCGATGTTGTCGATGTTGTACGCGAAATCAAGAAACGCAGTCCCATCCGCATCCAGCTCCAACGTCCAATCGGAGTTCTGACTGATCGAATACGTGCCGCTGCACCCTCCCGTTAGCTTGACGAACCCCTGTGTGGGGCCTGCGACATCCGCGAACCGGTTCCCCCCCGAAAGATAGTCTTGCAGGTACATTAAGACATCCTTCCAAGCCGTAATACCGCTCGGCGTTTGCCCGGAACCAAGATTGATTTGAATATCGGCAAATGTCGCCGTATAAGGCCCGCCATTGCATCCCCGCGCAGCCGAATTCGGTGACGCCGCGTAGTCAAGTATAACGATGCCGTGGAGCAGGTAATTGCTTTGACTATGCAACCTCGTTCCCCCGACCAGACCTACAGCGCAAACTGCGGCTATCATTCGCAGAGACATTTCGATTCTGACCCGCGATTCAGTCTAAATTAAGGCTATGCCGCTGTCATTACCCAAATGGGTAATGTTTCACAACTCGCGAGCGTAGGTCATCGATTCGAATAGAATTCAACTTCACCGCCGCAGTGCTTTTTGATTGCTTTAGCGCTACGGGGTTTCCCCAGGAGCGACCCCTTTGAAGTTTCAGAGCGGCCCGTACCGCCCGAACCAGAGCTTGCTCCGAGTAACCTCGTCCTGGCGCAAGTTGTTTTCTGGATCAGCTAGACTTGTGTTGGTTCAGCGTCAAATCGAGAGAGGGCGCTCTCCGTTAAGTGAGTATTCCGGCCTTCCGGCGCCGATTTTCAAGGCATCGCGGTCTACCGATCCGATGTGGTGCTTTTGAAAAGCGCGGAAACGAAGCCACCGCGCTCCATTCGTCGTCTCAATGAGCCCACCGGACTATCCCTCAGCATGGTTGCGTCCCCGCAGTGCCGCTTCCGTTTCGCCCGGCAAAATTACTGGGGCGCCGCCGCGACAGACGGTTTCCAATTCAGGTGCGTCGTCAGCAGCACGCAACTGCCGGGTGGATGTCTGCTCTGGAACAATGGGGAATTCAGGAGGAAGCGCACTCAATGAGTCATAGTGTGTTGCGCATGGGGTGGGCTCTGGACATCGGAGCGAGCACGTTGAACGGAATTTGATTGAAACAGCCGGACATAAATTGGGGATGGTCCTCCCGCTCGGCTACGCTCTGCTTTCCTGCATCGGGATCGCATTTGAGACCCTCCTTCTGCGCGAGTTCCGCACGGATTTCTTGACCTACGCGGAACCGGGGGACTTCCTTATGGCAGGCTTGCGCCACCCAGTTGTACTTGCGTTCGTCGCACTTTCTGTCGGCATCATGGCCGCGACGTTTTCAGTGATCCGTTTCGGCACCAGCGTGTCAAAACACTACGCGGCCTGGAGGCATCGCGCCGGGTCCTTCGTGGCTATTCGATTCGTCCGTCAAGTGGCGCCTTTTGCCGCAGTGGCGTACTACTTCTTTGCGTTCACGCAGTTCTATGCCCGAAAGCGATCCGTTCGGGCGAAGAGGTTCGTGTGCGGCTACAATTCCTGAAATTTGGGACCGACCTCAGTTCGCCGCCGACGGAGGGTTATCTAGTCGCCACCACGGGCCGATATCTCTTCCTTTGGGAGCCGGACACACATCAGAGGCAGGTGATCCGATCAGCGCAGTACGTCAATTGCTCATGTCTGCGACTGCGTCCAAGCCGGAGCAGGCGAAAGAAGCATCGACCGCCTCGGGCGCAAAGTAACCTGAGGTTGTCTTTGTGCTCACGCGGCCTGTGGAATGAGTTCCGGATTTCCTCTCTTAATCAGCGTTCGTGTGCCGAGGCGTTGCGATTTGTACGCGCTGCCGCATAGTGCCGCGGCGCCAGGATTCATGGCTTCGGCGGGCTGGCGACGGATAGAATGACGCCTGTTGGCGATTGCGAACTGCCGATGCCCGCCAGGAGCGGGAAGTCGCCATTCGGTATGTCGTTGGGTACCTGGATCGCGATTTGATAGAGACCCGCCGAGCCGGGGGCTAGAGCTGCGCCGAATACGACCACGGGATTGTTGTTGAGCGAAATGGCCGGTGTTGCCGCGGTCGAGTAGGTGGTATCGCCCGGTGTTGCCTTGCCTAGTGGAAACGCAGGTGTGGTAGCGCCGAATCCGGTGGCCCACAGGATGAGCACGTCCCCGGGCTTCGCGGCCACAGTGGTCGTGCCTGAGAAGGTGCCGGGTTTCACGGCCAGGCTGAAGTCCTGGCGTGTCGCAACTACCTGACTGCCGGGCCAGGTGAAGAAGGCCGGCGCGAACTCGGCAGCCGTGGTTTTGAACACCGGACTTGTACCGTTGCTATTGGTTACGCTTACGTCAACAGGGCCGGGCGAAAGGTCAGGAGCTAGAACGTTCAATTGTCCGGGCGTGATGTAGTACACGTATGCGGCCTTGCCCTGCATTGTGACTTGTACGCTATCGACGTTCGTGGGCAGAGCGCCATTCACGATAAACTTATCCCAGTTGTCGGGGGCCGCAGCGAGATTCGAACCGAAAATCGTAACCCAGGTATTCGACGCGATGCCTGGTTGCAAACTGGCGCCGTTGACCACCGAAGTTATGACGGGTGTCAAAGTGGGGACGATCGCCAGGTCCAGAATTTGCTGGCCCACGCATGCGCCGGGCTTACAACCGGCCGGCCCCTGCGGAATGGTGCTGAGCTTGAAAGTTGCGCCTCCATCGGTAGAGACATGCAAAGGATTACTGATGGTAAGGGTGTCGTTCGCGAAAACTATAGACGAAGTCGCGTCGGCCCAAAGCTTGCCGCTGTCACTGGAGAAGAATCCGTTCGCTATAGGTGTCCAGCTGCCTCCACCGTCGGTGCTCTTTAAAATGCTGCGGCCGAGTCCGGTTACGTTGCCGGTTGCGTAGACTGTGCCGTCGGGTGAGCCAATAGCAACGGAATTGACAATGTTGGTGGGGATGCTGAGCGCGGTGAAGGTCGCTGCGCCGTCGGTGCTCTTGAACATGCCGCTGTTGCCTCCCGCGTACCAGGTATTCGGATGCAGCGGATCTTGCGCGATGTCAAGCACTCCCCCGGCTAGTCTGCCGTTTACCGTGACGTGTTTGGCGACAAAGGTCCAGGTGGCGCCGTAGTCAGTGCTCCTAAAGAACCCATCGGCCGTCTCCGCATAGAGCGTTCCTGCGACTGCTTTGTCCACCCTGAACAGGTCGGTCGTATAGCCGAGCGGAAATGGGACGGAATTCGTTCCCGGCAAAAGAGGGATTGTTAACTGCTTCCAACTCGCTCCGCCATCGGTGCTCTTGTACAGGACATCTCCCTTTGCGGCAGCAGTATAGGCATTGATGTAAATCACTTGGCCCGAGAAATCGACTTTCACCGTAGCGGAGCCGTCAATACCGATCCCGGCTAGCGGACTCACGGTCCAGGTCTGCCCGCCATCCAGGCTCGCAAAGAACGCGTCTGCCTTCGCGTGTCCTACCATGTAGATCTTGTTGGCATCGTGCGGGTCCAGCGCGATCGAATACGGGACGACCGGCTGCGCGAGCAGCGCATTGCTTAAAGGAATATTGACCAGCGTCCAGGTAGTGCCGGAGTCCGTGCTCTTGTAGAGTCCATAACTGGCGCCGACGTAAACCGTGCTGGCCGCACAGCAGATCGCTGTGCAAATTGAAACGATGGTTGCTTTAAGGATGCGTTTCATGGCAATTCGTGTTCCTTGTAAATGTGAAAATTGCGCGCGTCACGCTTTCATGAATGGTCCTCTCATTTGACCGTCCCGGTCTCGGAGAACGAAATGTCGGCGCCCGCGCCCGAAACATCCAAACCGCGCGCAGAGAGGGGTGCGGAAATTTGATTCTGCCTTTGTTGCGATCGCTAACACGCCGGAAAGCTGCGCTTGACCCAAAGGCTTGAAACCTGTCGCGCCGAGATTTCCGAAATTGTACGTCCTCGCCGTGGCTTGTGGCACGATGGTGCTCCCGTTTCAGAGTGTGTCGCCAACCCATGCACCAGATGTGCCGGCATCGAGATCGAGCGCGCTCGCGGACGTCACCGTTAAGGTTCCGCTCACGTCGGCGACTGCCGGTGAAACGAGTAGGGTAAGGCTGAAAATGACGGTCCTCATAAGAAAATCCGATGTCAGGGCCCCACCGGTAGCGTCACATCATTGGCCGCTACGCCATTGATTTTCAGCGTCATCGGATCGGCGGCGTTGGTCCGGGCGAGGCCCGGAACGATGATGTTGATCTGATTGAATCCCACCAGGCCTGCGGTCAATCCTGAATAAATGACAGTCGCGGGTATCCCATCGATCGTGACTTGTGGAAGCGCGACGGTTTGGCTTGTGGCTGAAGGCTGGCCGGTGGCAAGCGGCGGCGACACAGCGCCTAGCCCCGTGGCGTAGCAGATAATTACCTCGTTCGGCTTGGCGCGGCTATCGGGCGTGATGACGGTAACACCGTCTTGATGGACGCACAGCGCGGTCCCGCGGCCGTCCTGGGACTGCGTAAAGATGCCTGGCGATTCGGCACGTAGATTCACGGTACGCGTAACGCTACTTTGGCCATTCACGGTCACCTGAACTTGCGCCGAAGTTTGACCCGCCAGTTCCAAAGGAATCTGGATGCCGAGCTGCCCGGATAGGGAGTAGAACAGGGGCGCGGGGAAACCGCCGACCGTCACGGAGGCGCCCCCTAAAGTGGTCACCAATTTGCCATCGGGCCCGAACGCGGAGGATGTCACCACAGAGCCGTCGTTCAGTCCCGTTCCGAAGATCGCCGCGATCGAGCCAGGGGCGACGGGAGACGGAAAGACGGCGAAGCTGGCGTTGTTCACGATACCGCCGTCCAGAACGGATGGGCCGGACACGCCCGGCGGCGTGTACTTGTGAACGAAAGAATCGGCGGCATTGGTGGGACTGCCCGGAACGGAGTTGCGATCCGTATAGCCGCCGATAAATAGCCCGCCGTTCGGATCGAGCGCGATTCCGTAGCCGTAATCGTCGTTGACAGTTCCTGTCTGAAACGTCCAGAGAGCGCTGCCGTTGTTGTCAAGACGACGGACGAACGCGTCGGCTCCCCCCAGTGTTTTTATGTTCAGACCGCTGCGGGCCCAGCCAACTACGTCCACGCCGGTATCATCGGCTACGGCGCCGAAGGCTTCTTCGCGATCGATGGTGCCGAATTGCTGGGTCCACAACAAATTCCCGTTCAGGTCGTACTTGCGGACGTATGCATCGAAATCGAACGTAGGCAGAGTTTGGATCCCGAGCAGTCCCTGGGTGCTGCCCACCACGTAGACGCCACTGGAGTTGACAGCCACCCCGTAGGTCCGGTCCGTGTTGACTGTTCCGAACTCATGCGTCCAAAGGAGCTTTCCGTTGGGATCGTACTTGAGGATGAAACCATCCACACTGCCCTGGTAGGTTTCACCGGGGAGAGGAGATGCTGTTTGACCGACGATATACTCGCCGGTTGCATCCACTGCTACGCCATAGCCAGCGGTATTAAATACTGGGGCGAACTGGCTTTTCCAAACCTGGTTGCCGCCGGCGTCCAGTTTGCTCAGCGTAACCAAGCCTCCCGGAACGAGCTGAGCGGTGACGAGAGCTTGCCCAAGTACGTAGACGGCGCCGTCGCGGGCTGCAACCGCCAGTGCGGATTCGCCCTGGGGGCTGGCGCCGAACTGGCGCGTCCAAACAAGATTGCCGTTGAGGTCGTACTTGGAGACAAGTCCTACGGTGGTCGTGGACGCCGTGTGGGTATTCTCGTTGGTAGCAGCTACATAGACGGCGGTGGAATCGACGGCCACGCCGAACCCGGAAGATGGCCGGTTATTCACCGCAAACTCGTGCGTCCACAATTCGGTGCCCGCGGGGTCGTACTTCCGCAGAAACGCATCCTGCTGGATGTTCACGGCAGTTTGGCCGGGAAGCGCTCCCATTGTGGCGCCGGTGACGTACACGCCGGTAGCATCGGCCGCGATTTGGGAAATCGTGTTGGCGCTGGTGCCCGCGAATTGGCGCGCCCACTGCAGCGTCTGCGCCGGAGATGCCTGTACAGCGAACAAAAGAAGGCCGAATCGAACGGCCAACCGGTGGGTGACGTTCATTCCATGCGATCCCTTCGCGTGTCTCTATAACCCTCTTACCGGGCATTGCGCAAACGCACGGGAAAGCTCTCATCAATTTAGAAAGTGCCAGCGGCTCCAAGGCAATCGAGCTTGAGGTACACGCGGCTTGAAGCGAATGGGACAGCTTGCCTCCGCCGGACGCGGCGGCCACGATTAACAGGTAGTATGGTAGGGTTCATCAGCAGCGTGACAGCGGAATTGCCATTCATTGTTACTGCGCAAACGCCGGGAAAAACTTTCATGCGATCTCGGAACGTCCGAAAACATAGCAAAGCTGGGCCGGATATTTCCGGTGTGCCGCTGGAGCGGACGGCGCTGGACCAACTGTTCAGCGTGACCTACGAAGAACTCCGGCGGCTGGCCGCCACCGTACGGCGAAACGAGCCCACCACGACGCTCAGTCCGACGGCTTTGGTGAATGAAGCCTGGTTAAAGCTGGTGAGATCGCCCGAGTTTGCGACCACGTCGCACTTGCACTTTAAGCGGATCGCAGCCAGGGCCATGCGGCAGGTGCTGGTGGAGGCCGCCCGCCGGAGGCTTTCTTCTAAGCGGGGCGGAGACGGCGGGTTGACGATTGCCCTGGTGGGAGATCCGGCAATAGAAGCGCCACTGTGCCGCGAGGACCTGTTAGCGCTGGAAAGCGCCCTCCAAGAATTGGAACGGCTGGACCCCAGACAAGCCCTCCTGGTGGAGAGCCGGTTCTATGGCGGGCTAAACGTAGCCGAGACCGCGTCGTTGCTGGACATCTCAGAAGCTACCGTGCATCGGGAGTGGAAGGCTGCCAGGGCGTGGCTGAAGCTCCGTCTGCGAGAAGTGGAATAGCAAATCCCGGAGGAACATGGATTCCGCGCGTCTAAAGCGGATTCAGCAGCTTTTTCTAGAAGCTTCGGAGTTGCCGGCAGCGGACCGGCATGCCTGTTTGCAGGACGCCTGCGGCGGCGACACGGACCTGCTCGAGGAGGTGCGCGCGATGCTGGACGCCGATGCGCGTTCCGATTCGGTGCTGGATGGCGATTTGGCGGGCGCCGCGCGCAGCGTTTTTGAACCAGGTCCCTCCCTGGTGGGGCAGTTTTTGGGGCCGTACCGGCTAACACGGCTAATAGGCGAAGGCGGCATGGGAGTCGTGTATTTGGCCCAGCGGGAGGATCTGGGGAGCGCCGCGGCGATTAAGATTCTGCGCGATGCCTGGTTTTCGCCCGCGCGTCGGGAACGATTCGAGAGCGAGCAGCGTTTGCTTGCACAGTTGATTCACCCCAGCATCGCACGGTTGTACGATGCCGACACACTCGCCGACGGCACTCCCTGGTTCGCGATGGAGTACGTGCAGGGCCGGCCGATTACCGAGTATGCGCGCGAGCGGGCATGTTCTGTGGAAGAGCGGCTGCGTCTGTTTCGTTCGGTTTGCGAGGCAGTGCAGTACGCGCACGGACATGCCATCATCCACCGCGATTTAAAGCCGTCGAACATTCTGGTGAAGACCGGCGGCGAGGTGCGGCTCTTGGATTTCGGCATCGCCAAGCAGCTGGATGATACCGCGATGGACCAGACCCGCACGGAGCTACGCTTGATGACTCCCGCGTATGCGGCTCCCGAACAGCTGCGCGGCGGGAAGGTGGGAATCTTTACCGACGTGTACGCGCTGGGTGTTCTGCTATATGAACTCTTGGCCGGGCGCGCCCCTTTTCACTTAGCCGACCGGACTCCTGGGGAGGCCGAAAAAATCATTGTCGACCAAGAGCCGCCGCGGCCTTCATCGTCAGAGCAGCGGCTGATGGCGTCATCTTGGGCGGATCTGGATGTTTTGTGCCTCACGGCCATGCACAAAGATCCGGAGCGGAGGTATCGCACTGTCGACGCGCTGATAGGCGACGTCGATCGTTACTTAAACCGCGAGCCGCTGCAAGCGCGGCCGGACACGCTGCGATATCGCGCCGGGAAGTTCGTCGCACGGAATTGGCGCGCGGTGGCTGCATCGGCGATTGCCATGGCAGTGATGATGGGGCTGGTGGTTTTCTTCACCGTGCGGCTCACCATCGCACGCAACACGGCGGAAGCCACAGCGCTGCGTTTGGAGCGCGTACAACAGTTCATGCTCAGCTTATTTGAAGGCGGGGATAGCGCAGCAGCCCCGGCCGAGGACTTGCGTGTGACCACGCTGATCGGACGCGGGTACGCGCAAGCGAAGGCTTTGCAGCGTGACCCGGAGGTACAGGCCGAGTTGTACCAGACTTTGGGCGGGATTTACCAGAAATTGGGAGATCTGCGGCAGGCCGATGTGCTGCTGAATATGGCGTTGAGCGAGCGCAAATCGCTGTTAGGACCGCAACATCCGGAGGTGGCCGAAAGCCTGATTGCGTTAGGCCTGTTGCGAGTGGACCAGGCCAAGCTTGACGAGGCGGAGCGATTGGTGCGAGAAGGGTTGGAGCGCACGGAACGCATGCGGCCCCGCGATGAAGCGGCCATTGCAAAAGCCACGACCGCGCTGGGTAAAGTCCTGGAGGCGCGTGGCGCATATGACCGGGCCATTCCGATGCTCGATCGAGCAGTGCAGTTGCAATCCAGGATCGCGCCCGCCAGCGCCAATCTCGCTGCGGCGGTGAAGGAGCTCGCCGACGCACAGTTCTATGCAGGGCATTATGACGTGTGCGACACGTTGAATTTGCAGGCGCTGGCGCTGCATCGGAAAATTTTCGGAGACCATCATCCGTTGGTAGCGGACGATCTGATCAATTTAGGCGCAGTCCAGTTTGAACGCGCGCATTATCCCGAGGCGGAGAAATTTTACCGGCAGGCGCTGGACATCAATCGGGCCTGGTATGGGAACGATCATCCCGAGGTCGCATCGACGTTGTCGATGCTGGGACGCGCGTTGGTATTCGAGAAACGGTATGACCAGGCGGTGGCGCTGGTGGAGCAGGCGCTCGCAATTCAGGAGCGCGTATACGGGCCGGCGCATCCCAAGGTGGCAAACGTGCTGAACGAACTCGGAACCGTTGCGCTCCAGCGCGAGCGATTCGATGAAGCCGAGGCACGCTTCCGGCGGATGGCGGATATCTACAAGAGCGCTTATGGAGAGCGCCATTACCTGTACGCGCTCGCGTATGCGAATCTTGCCAGCGTGTTCCTGGCCAAGAAGGATTATAGGCGCGCCGAGCCGATGTTTCGCGAAGCAGTGCAAAGATACACAGACGCTCTTTCGGCCGATCATCTATATACCGGGATCGGACAAATCAAGTGGGGCCGTGCGCTGGCGGGCGAAAAACGGTACGCCGACGCAGAGACGCATTTATTGGCCGGCTATAAGATTCTGATGAAGCAGGCGAGCCCATCGGCGAGCTGGATTCGATCCGCGCGCAGCGAATTGGTTAACGTGTATGAGGCGCTAAACGAGCCTGATAAGGCTGCACAGTTTCGCGATGTTCCGCCGCTCCCAGCCTCGGCTCAGTAAATGGCCCAGCAGCCGGGACTGACCAGTTCCAGCAGGTGACCGTCGGGATCGCGAAAGTAAAGGCTGAATCCGCCTCGCGGCCATGTCACGCGGGATTCAATCGCGATGCCGTCCGCCGCCAATTGCCGGGTCCATTCGGCCTCCGCTTCGGCCCGAATCGTAAACGCCAGATGCGTCGTTCCTTCCCCATCGTGCGGTGGAATGATGCCGCCGGGAATCCTCATCGGCTCGGTCGTTCCGTGCTTCCGGAATAGCAGCAGCACCTGCTCGCCCTGCACATTCAGCGCGCAGAAGCGGTCGTCGGCAACCAGCTTTTCGAATCCGAAGACTCGCTCATAGAAAGCGGCAGACCGCGCCACTTCGTCTACATATAGAGAGGTTTCCAGCACCCGGCCAACGGAAGGCATGCCGATTGGATTGCTGCCAGGCACGGGAGGTCGCTCCCGCTTCCGCCGGACCGTAAGGTGAAAGCTACTGCGCGATCGCGTTTCCGGTCCCTGTGCGACCGATCATGGATCGCCCCGAAGCTTCCACGGCCGACCCAACAGGCCGAGGCCTGGGAGCCTCCGCCGTAACCAGCGGCCGGTCGAGTGCGGCGACAAATGCCTTCAGCCGGACGGGCTTTAACAGATAAAAGCGTAGCCGGCACATGTAGCAGCGATGCGGATGCACACCCAGCTTTTCCAAGAACGAATCCTTCAAGCGCCGCGAAATCGAGGGCCGGAAGGCTGATGACCCGCATCGAGGACAAAAAAATAGAATTCTCACGCGCATTTTACAAACCGTTTAAAGTCAGCAACTTCTGGCTATAGAGCAAACTGACGCGTTACCCGCAACCTCAAATCAGTACTATCCGTCTCACCGCGACGTACCAAGCATACTAAGCATAATAGTACTTTCCGCTCGTTTGGTATACAGGATTTTTGGATAGTATTGCACCTTACCATTCTGGTTCCTGCCCCCGGCCCATAGCGTGTCTTTTGCCAGCGTTGTAAGGTATCATGCGACAAACCCTCCGAACCGAAATGTCTGTCATTAATCATCCTGGAACCCTCGCCGGCGAGATCCACGCGCGAACATCGAGCAGCAGGTTCCTTCCTGTTCTCCTGCTTCTTTTTGCCGGAAGCGGCTGCTCGGCCCTGATTTACGAGGTGGTCTGGTATCAGCTGTTGCAGTTGGTGATCGGATCGACCGCCATATCGCTCGGCGTATTATTGGCCGCTTTCATGGGGGGACTCTGCTTGGGTAGTTTTCTCTTCCCGCGCTGGATGTCAGCGCGCCGGCATCCGATGCGGCTATATGCCTGGATCGAGTTGGGAATCGGCGCGTGCGGTCTGCTGGCGTTGTTTGGGATGCCGCTGGTCGACCACATCTATATCGCCGCCGTGGGACACGGTCTTCCGGCGATTTTGATCCGAGCCCTGATTTGTGCCGTTTGTTTGATGCCTCCCACCATGCTGATGGGCGCTTCTCTGCCTGCGGCAGCGCGCTGGATGGAGAGCGACGTCGAGGGCGCTTCACGAATGGGGCTGCTGTACGGGGCCAACACGATGGGCGCCGTTGCAGGCTCCGTTCTGGCTGGATTTTATCTGCTTCGCGTTTTCGATCTGACCGTTGCCACCTTCGCGGCTGCTGCTCTGAACGTCGCCGTCGCGTTGATCAGCCTTGCCGTCGCCGCCCGCAGTTCTTATGAACCTTTGAACGCTCGCGGTGAGCCCGGTCTGGTCGCCCTCGAAGGACGCTGGGCCGTGTATGCCAGCATCGCGATCTCGGGCGCCTGCGCGCTCGGCGCCGAGGTCCTTTGGACACGCTTGCTCGGCTTGCTTCTCGGCGCCACCGTCTATACTTTTTCGATCATTCTGGCGGTTTTTTTGATTGGCCTGGGCATTGGGAGCGGCGCCGGATCGCTGCTGGCGCGCCAACTGCGCAGCCCCCGCTTCGCTCTCGGCTGTTGCCAGATGCTGCTGGCCGCAGCCGTTGCCTGGACGGCTTACATGCTGGCCGATTCCCTTCCCTACTGGCCCGTTAATCCGTTGATCTCTTCGCGCCCATGGTTCACGTTCCAGGTGGACATAGTCCGCTGCCTGTGGGCCATCCTGCCCGCCGCCCTGCTGTGGGGCGCCAGCTTTCCGCTCGCGCTCGCTTCCATTGCCTCGCCCGATGAGGACTCCGGACGTATGGCCGGCGGCATCTATGCCGCCAACACAGCGGGCGCGATCCTGGGCGCTCTCGCCTTCAGCCTGCTGCTCGTCCCGCACATCGGCAGCGGGCGCAGCGAAGGCGTGCTGATCGTGCTCTCGGCCATCGGAGGCCTGCTCCTGCTGGCTCCCCTGGCTTCCCGAAAAAAATCGGCAGCGCTCGCCCTGATCGCCTGCATCGCCGTCACGGTATGGCTGGTCGTCACCGTTTCCCCCGTACCCGGCATGTTGATTGCCTTCGGCCGCCGCATGACCACCTCGTCCGGTCAAGCGCGGATCCTCTACGCTGGCGAGGGCATGAATTCGTCCATCGCTATTTCGCAATGGAACGATGGAGCCGTGCAGTTCCACGTCAGCGGCAAAGTGGAGGCGTCCACCGAGCCCTACGACATGCGGCTGCAACGCATGCTCGGCCACTTGCCGGGCCTGTTCCATCCCGACCCGAGATCGGTGCTGGTGGTAGGCTTCGGCGCCGGAGTCACCGCCGGATCGTTCACGCGCTATCCAGGCATGCAGCGCATCGTGATCTGCGAGATGGAGCCGTTGGTGCCGCGCACGGCGGCCCTGTTCTTCCCCAAGGAAAACTACGATGTTGTGCACGACCGCCGCACACATTTGATCTTCGACGATGCACGGCATTACATCCTCACTTCGCCCGATAAGTTCGACATCATCACTTCAGATCCTATTCATCCCTGGGTAAAAGGCAGCGCGACATTGTATTCGAAAGAATATTTCGAGCTTGTAAAAGCGCACTTGAATCCGGGCGGAATTGTGACCCAGTGGGTCCCGTTGTACGAAACGGATCTGGCCACGGTGAAGAGCGAGATCGCGACCTTTTTCGACGTGTTCCCCAATGGCACGATCTGGGGCAACGAAAACGCCGGCGGAGGCTACGATATCGTGCTCGCCGGCACGGCCGCGGCACCTCATATCGACGCGGACGCAATCGAGCAGCGGCTGGCGTCGCGCGATTACGCACCGGTCGCGAAATCCCTCGCCCAAGTCGATTTTCAATCCGCCATCAATCTGCTCACCACCTATGCCGGACGCGCTCAGGATCTGAAGCCCTGGCTCGCCGGCGCTCAGATCAATCGCGACCGGAATCTCCGGCTGCAATACCTGGCCGGCCTCGCGCTCAACGAGAGCCAGGAGAATCTCATTTACGAGCAAATGCTGAGCTTTCGCCGTTTCCCGGAAGGGCTTTTCTCCGCCTCCGCAGCCCGCAAAGCTGCGCTTCAGGCCGCACTCGGTTCCCGTTAGAACTATGGGACTCCGGTCCAGTACTAATGGCCATGTATGGCACTCAGCGACTCTGTTATTCTGCTGATGTAAGACCGCAGTTCGCACCCGCACCGAATCGCGGCACAGTTCGCCTGGGAGCTCGGTCGCTGGAGACCGCCCAGGTTTCGCCCGATAAAAGGCTTATGAGCCTGAAGTTGCACTCCCGGATCGATCGCGAATGGCTCTGAAAGTACGAGTACGCATGAGCAATCCAGGCTCCAATTCGCGTCTTACGGCCATGACCGGATACCAGTTCCGTCCGGTTTCGTTCTTAACTTCGGTCAGCATCCATACCCTTGCAATCCTCGGCCTGGGGCTGATCCCGGCATATCGGGAGCAGCCGATCTCTAACCGCCCGATCTACGACGAGCTGATCAAGCCGGACGAGCACAAAATTGTCTACTACGATTACAAAAAGCCGCTGCCGGACGTGAGCGCCGCCGAGCGCATCGGCACGTTTCCTAAGCCGCGCGGCCGCGAGTTTTCCAAAGACGCGATTATTGCCGCGGCGCCGCGCGCCCGATCGGCCCAACAGATCATCTGGCGGCCGGTGCCGAAAATCGAGATTCCGCGCGATCAGCCGGCCCCGAATCTGATCATGCGCGCCGCCACCGCAGTGCCCGCGCTCGCGCCCCCGCCGCCTGAAGTGAAGAAGATCGACAAGCCGAACATCGATGCGCCCAAGGCCGAGCAGGCGAACCTCTCCCAGCCGGATCCGAAGGGCGATCCGAATAAATCGCGCGACGACACAGTGAAGCCGGTGGAGGTTCCGAAACCGCGCAAAGCGTTCGTTCCTCCTCCGGCATCGAAAGAGCAACCTCGGCTGCCGGTTCCCGTCCAGGTGGCCGATGTTCCTCTGCCCGATGCTTCCATTACCGGCGGCGGTTCGGCGCGCATGGCGCTTCCGCTGGGAGTCGGAACCGCAGCCTTGTCGAAAGGTGCCCCTCCGCCACCCAATGCGCCGCCCGGACCGGAGAATAGCGCGGGCAATGCGAAAACCGACGTCGCGGTGGTGAGCCTCAATCCGGGCAAAGGTCCAGTGCCGGATGGCGCGCGCTCAGGTGCGTTCTCGCGAGCCCCCACCGTCGGCGAGCCCGCCAGCGGAGAGGGCGGTAGCGGCTTGAAAGTGCCGAACCTCACCATCCATGAGGATCGCAGCAAAACCGCGGCGGCTCCCAACGTCGGCGCCAATCGAAAAGTCGTTCTCTACGCCGACAAGCTGCGCAGCATCCCGGTAACTACGTTGTCGGTGCCGCTGCGCCCCGCCTCCCGCACCATTCCGCGCCAGATCGACGGCCGCTTCCGTGGGCGCAATGTCTACACAATGGTGGTCCCGATCGAAAATTTCGAACCGTACTCGGGCGATTGGATCATATGGTTCGCCGAACGCGAGCCCAAGCCCGGCGATACCCCGTTCGTCCGTGCCCCCGTGCCGCTGCGCAAGTACGAATCGGTTGAGCCGGTGTTGCCCGGCGCGCGCACCGAGCTGCGCGTTCAGGTTTCGGGCACCATCCGCCAGGATGGCAAACTGGAGGGCCTGGCTTTGCTAAAAGCTCTGAGCCCGGGAATCGAGCAGGCTGTGGTCCAGGATCTGTCCAGCTGGGAATTCAAGCCCGCTACGCGCGACAGCGTGCCGGTGGATGTGGACGTAGTGATTGAAGTTCCCTACAGCCTTCCGCCGCAGATCGCCAAGAGCGCGCCCTAGCGGTCTCACACCGCCATGATCGCGCTACGTTTTGCACTCCCGATCGTTTTTACCGCCGCCCTTAGTCTGCGCGCGGCCGACATTCGGACCATCGCCGGAACCGGCCAGCCCGGACATTCGGTCGATGGCGGTCCCGCAATTGCCGCGGAGTTGAACAACCCCTACGGCCTGACCATCGGCCCCGATGGCGCTCTGTACGTCTGCGAAGTGGATAACAACGTGATCCGACGAATCGATCTGAAAGCCGGCACCATCTCCACCGTCGTCGGAAACGGCCAGAAAGGATATTCCGGCGATGGCGGCCCGGCTCTGGCCGCGTCCTTGAATCAGCCTTACGAGATTCGCTTCGACCGCGCGGGCAACATGTACTTCGCTGAGATGCCCAACCACGTGGTCCGCCGCGTGGACGCGAAGACCAAAATCATCTCGACGTTGGCGGGCACCGGCCAGCCGGGCTTCTCCGGCGACGGCGGCCCGGCCGATAAAGCGCAGTTGCGGCAGCCGCACAGCATCGCCATCGATCCGGCCGGCGCTTTCCTCTATATCGCGGATATCGGAAATCACCGCATCCGGCGCGTGGACTTGAAGTCGGATCTGATCGAAACCTTCGCGGGCACGGGCGAGCGCAAACCCACTCCGGACGGCGCGTCACTGGACGGTACTCCGCTGAACGGCCCACGCGCCATGGCGTTCGACGCGCGGGGCGATATGTACCTGGTCTTGCGCGAGGGCAACGCCGTTTATCGCATCGACATGCGCGCCCGAACCATCCATCACATCGCGGGCACAGGTGCGAACGGATATACCGGCGACGGTGGCCCGGCAGTTCAGGCGCAGTTGTCCGGACCCAAAGGCATCGCGATTGCCCCGAACGGCACTGTCTTCATCGATGACACCGAGAGTCACACTGTGCGCCGCATCGACCCGAAAACCGGCACCATCGAGACCGTAGCCGGAAACGGGACCCGCGGCGACGGACCGGACGGAGCGCCGCGTTCGTGCCTGCTGGCGCGGCCGCATGGCATCTTCATCGACCGCGCCGGGGTGATCTACATCGCCGATAGCGAGAACCACCGCATCCGCGTTCTCAAGCAGTAGAAGGCAGCGGTTCAATTCCGGGAGACAACCAGCGAAAGGCAAATGCCGTTCCAGTCGTTCTTGCCTGTGCCGGCCGGTGGCCGGTCCTCCAGTGCAATCGTGCCGATCAGATCCGGATTCAACTGAAACCGCGTCTCCAAATACTTCTTGACCTCGCCGGCGCGCTGCGTGGAGGCGATGTAGCGGTCCGCGGGCGATCCCTGATCCGCGTAGCCTTCAATCATGATGGGATTGTTCGGCAGATCGTCCGCAACCTCCGATATCGCATGATCTAACTCGGCCTTTCCTCTGTCGGAAAGTTGCAGCGCGCCATTCGGCGATTTCGTAAACATGCCGTCCGCCGTCAGCCAGATGCGCTTGGCCGGTTTCTTTACGAAATTGCTTTTCTGGTATTCGTTCGGATTCAACTGCGCAAGGTTGTAGAAACCTCTGCGGTGAAAGAAACCGCGCAGAAAGAAATTATGCTTGATGGCCTCCGTGTCGGCAGCCAGATTCGTGGTCGCGCGATGCGCCTCGTCGATGGTCTCGCGCAGGTTTTCGGCCGTGCTCTCATTCTTCGGACTGTTCAGAAAGTCGCCCACCGCTTTCTTCATCTGCTCGCTCATATCGCGCGCATTGGCGACCGTCTGGTGCACATCCTGCGGGATGTTTTCCCGCTGTAATTGCGTCGCCATCTGGTTGGCCCTCTGGGAGGCTTGTCGCACGTTCGTACTGGCTTGCTTGACGTTGCCGATGGTGTCCTCTACGTTCTGCGCCATCTGTGTGTCGGTGAGCAGTTTGCCTACCGTACCTTGGCCGTTTTTGACGCCGGTAACGATTCCATTCACGTTATCGGTGATATTCGCGCCGTTGGATGCGATGCGCTGGACGTTGGGACTCATGGCCACAATTAATCCATCCACGTGGCCGATCGTGCTGTCGGCACGCTGCTTAATGTCGGTAATGGTGCCTTCCGCGGTCTTGACCAGGTTGTTCCCCTGCTTCATCAGGTCGCCGATCTCGAACGGTTCCTCGCTCGGAATCGTGCAGCCGGCGCGGCAATCGGGCGAGTTATTGGTTCCCTTGACGATGTTCACGTACTTGTTGCCGACCATTCCCGCCGTCTCGATGCTCGCTTTTGAATCCTGGCGAATCAGTTTTTGGAATTTTTCGTCCACCTTCAACGTCAGCCGGAATTTGCCGTTCGGCTGGCCCGGAAGGGCCACGTCGCTGACTTCGCCCGCGTCCATACCCGATACCCGAATTTTTGCTCCGCTCTCAAGCGTATCGAGGTTGGCAAATTCGGTGTAGATGTAGTAATGATGCGCAAAGACCTGATTGCGACTGCCGATGATGAACAGCCCTGCGGAAAATAGCAGAACCCCGGCGACGATGAAAATTCCGACCTTTACGTTCGTGGACATAGTTATGTCTCAGATCCTGCGGCGAGTTCGCGCACCAGAGAGTTCTCGCTCTTCTCCACCTCTTCAAAGCTCCCGCACGCAACGATCGAGCCTCGGTCCAGCACCGCGAACCGGTCGCCGAAGGTGCGCGCGCCCATGGCATCGTGCGTAACGGCCACCAATGTGACATTCCGGTTTTTCTTCAGGCGGAGGAGGAGCCGGTAAATCTCCGTCGCGGTGATACGGTCCAGGCCGCTCGAGGGCTCATCCACCAGCAGGATGTTGGGATCGAGCGACAGCGCGCGCGCCAACCCGACGCGCTTGCGCATGCCGCCCGAAAGGTCCGACGGCATCGTGTTCAGTTCCTTCTCCAACTCCACAGCCTTGAGTTTTTGCTGAACGATGCTCCGGATTTCCTGGTTCGACTTGCGGGTGTGCCGCCGTAGCGGAAAGGCAACGTTCTCGCCCACCGTGAGCGAATCGAACAACCCCGCGCCTTGGAATAGAAATCCGACGCTGGTGCGGATTTTGTTCAAGGTGACGTTATCCGCATCGGCAAGGTTCGTGCCGTGAATGAAAATGCCGCCTCGGTCCGGCTTCAGCAGCCCGATCATGAGCTTTAGTGTCACGCTCTTTCCCATGCCGCTGCGGCCCAGTAGACAGAACGCCTCGCCCGGCGCAATCTGGAACGAGACATCCTGCAGCACCTTCTTGTTCTGAAATGACTTGAACACGTGGTCGAAACGAACCGGCGCCTGCTCGCGCTCCTGTGTCCGCTGAGGCTGCCGCGCGGCTGGATCGGCCCCGGCATCGGCTTGAGCAGGCCCGATATCGGTAGTCGCGCCCATTACGGCCACCAGAAAAGGATGATCTTGACTAGAATGACCTCCGACAAGATCATCAGCAAAGAAGAAAGAACCACGCTGCGCGTAGAGGCTCGTCCGACGCCGACCGCACCTTGCGTCGCCGTATAGCCGAGGAAACAAGAAACGGTGCCGATGATAAACCCGAAAACCACAGTCTTAAGCGTGGGAGGAATGTAGTCGGACCAGCCCATCGGGCCGAACGCGTTGCCCAAGAATGCGTGCACCGAAACGTGATACTCGATCATTTCGGATACGAGCCCGCCCAGCACGCCGGAATAGTTCAGCATCAGAGTCAGGATCGGGAGCGCGATGACGCACGCGACAATGCGCGTTACCACCAGGTATTTGAATGAATCCACCGCCAGCGATTCCAGGGCATCGATCTGCTCAGTGACCCGCATCCCGGCTAATTCGGCGCCGATTCCCGCGCCGACCCGCCCGGAAATCAATAGCCCGGTAATCAGCGGACCCACATCGCGGAACAGGCCTAGAGATACAGCCTCGGGAATCATGGCCTGGGCGCCGAACCGCGACATGGACGATCCGGTTTGAAGCGCCAGCACGATCCCGAAGGCAAATCCGGAAACCAGCACCAGCGGCCCGGACCGCCACCCTATCTGCACAAGCTGCCGGATCGTCTCGCGAAATTCCAGAGGCGGATGAAAGCTTTCTTCGATCGCTCTCCATCCGAACAACCCAAGTTCACCGACCGAACCGAACCACAAGCCCAATCGATCTGTGAGGGAACTAACCACGACCTGCCTATTGATTCGACGCCTTACTGTACATCGTGTTTCCGCAGCCGGCCGCTCGGCAGGTTAACGGATTGGTTAACGTGAATCTTTCCGAAAGACCGCGCATCATATATCTTGATATCAAGATAAACCAGCCGCGGCCCAAAACCCGGACCAACCGGGGGACGTCGATACCGTTCTGCGCCGATCCGCGGCTACCAAGGAGAACACCCATGACTACCCGGAACATCGCCCGCTCGATTCCCAGCTTGCACACGCTCGAAGGCGGAGGAGTGCAGATCCACCGCGCATTCCCAATTCCGCAGTTGGACGACATCGATCCTTTTCTGCTGATGGACCGCATGGGCCCGATCGATTACCGGCCCGGCGATAACACCGGCTTCCCCGGCCATCCGCACCGTGGATTCGAGACCGTCACGTATTTGCTATCCGGCCAAATGCAGCACAAGGACTCGTTCGGCAACAGCGGAATGCTCAATCCCGGCGACGTGCAATGGATGACCGCCGGCTCCGGGCTGGTTCATTCGGAGATGCCCGGCGCCGACCTGGTCCGCACCGGAGGCCGCCTGGAAGGTTTCCAACTCTGGGTCAACCTGCCCCGGCGCGACAAGATGTCCCCGCCGCATTATCAGGAATTGAAGGCCGCCCAAATTCCGGAGGCGGGCAGCGACGGCGTCCGCGTCAAGGTGGTGGCCGGCGAATCGCAAAGCATTCGCGGACCCATCCAGAGCCGCACGCCTATCCTCTATCTGCACGTCACTCTGAAGCCAAGCGCAAATTTCACGCAGCCCCTGCCGCGAACCTACAATGCCTTCGCGTACATCGTTGGCGGTGAGGTACAGTTCCATGGCAGCTCGGAGCCGCAGCACGAGGACCGGCTCGTCCTCTTCTCGCATGACGGCGACCAGGTGAGCTTCACAAACCCGGGAACCCAACCCGCGTCCGTGCTGCTCGTCGCCGGCGAACCCATCGGCGAACCGGTGGCCCGGCACGGCCCATTTGTCATGAACACGCGCCAGGAACTGGTCCAAGCCTTCGAGGACTACCGCTCCGGCAAGATGGGCGACATCGCATAAACGTCGCGCGTCTCCGTCGGCCCGAGGATCAATTACCTGAGCCATACCACCCAAACTCCTGCGTGTAGCGGCTCAGCCCAGGCCGGCAATACAGCCATCTCAAGCAGTTCCCTCGCTGGGCCTCGGATTGCTCTTTCTGCCCGGCGAGGGGAAACCTATGCGAAAAGCTCTGTCTGCCGGCCTGACACTCGCGCTGGCCCTGCCTGTTTTCGCCGCCAAAGATGAAAAGCGCCCGCCCACGGAACAGATCCAGCGCGGGCATGACCTGTTCGTGAAGTCTGCCAAAGGAACCGCCTGCGCTACCTGCCATGAACTAGCCGGAGAGGGGACCGCCGTTGGGCCGGACCTGAAAACCATGGGATCCATGGGAACGCCCCACGTCATCGTCATGACCATGCGGATGACCATGACGAATTACGTGCAGTCGTTCAAGACCGTGCACGGCGGCACTTTCCCCGGCATGCTAAAAGGCAAGCAGAACGACGAAACCGAGGTTTGGGACCTCAGCAAGATCCCGCCCGTGCTTCGCAAACTGCCCAATAGCGAGATCGTATCCATGGAGCGGGACCAGACCTGGAAGCATCCTCCGGCATCGGTCGAGTATACGCCCCAGGAGCTGGTGGATCTGATCAGTTTCCTGCGCTGGGCGGCCACGGGAGATGCCAAAGAAATGAAGGCCGCCGAAGTTGCCGATATGCAGTAACTCGCAGCCTTTCGACCGAACCTGACCGGAACCGGATCGAGCCGCGCCGCCACGCGTCCACCTTCGCGCGCATTCGCTAAGTGTTTACAAAAGCAGTACAAACTATCCTCTTCCGAAGCCCCACCTATACGTGGTAGACTAAGGCCAATCTCAGGTCTTAGCTGGCGTTGTTTTCTTCCGCGCGCCGGCAAAACAATCTCGCTTCAGGAGGAATCTTACATGAGAAATCAGAAAACGAACGGCATGGGCCCCATTGTGTCCGCTGCCGGAGAATACCAGGAGGAAGGCATGTTCCGATCGCGTTGGTTTTTCGGTGCTGTGATCGTTTCGATCTTAGCCCTGTGCCTGTTCATCACGCCTGCAACCTTTGCGCAATCGACCGCCTCGATTACTGGCACTGTGACCGATCCCACCGGCGCTATAGTTCCGAACGCCACCGTGACCGTGCGGAATCAGGCCACGGGCGAAGAGCGCACCACCCAAACCGATTCGGCAGGAAACTATCAGGTGCCCTCACTGCCGGTCGGCACCTATCGCGTGGAAGTGAAGGCCACCGGCATGCAAACCATGGCGGCCGCCGACCTGCCCCTCAACGTGGGCAGCACTGTCCGCCAGGATTTTAACCTCAAGGTGGCGGCCACCAGCGAAACAATCGAAATCACCGCCACTGCTCCCGTAATCAACAGCAGCACGGTTTCGGTGGGTTCCGTCGTCAATCAGGCCACCGTGCAGGAAATGCCCCTGAACGGCCGCCACTTTATCGACCTGACGTTGCTCACCGCCGGAACCGTCACGCCGCCCGCCAATGGCTTCCTCACCGCCCCATTGCGCGGCCAAGGCTCCTTCGCATTCAACAGCGCCGGCTTGCGCGAAGACATGATCAATTACCAGATCAACGGCGTGAATTTGAGCGACCCCGTCCAGAACCAAATCACCTTCCAACCCACCATTAACACGGTGAGCGAATTCAAGCTGGACAATTCCACCTTCAGCGCCGAGTACGGCCGCAACGCGGGATCCATCGTCAACATCGCAACCCGCAGCGGCAGCAACGAATGGCACGGCGAACTCTATTACTTTATGCGCAACAGTTATTTCGATGCGCGGAATTTCACCAACCCTACGCACGTGCTCGCGGGCGGCAACCTCGTTCCGAATTTGCAAGCGCCCTTCAAACGCAATCAATTCGGCGCCGACGGCGGCGGCGCGATCAAGAAGGACAAGACGTTCTTTTATCTGAGCTACGAAGGCCTCATCCAGCGTCAGTCTGTTCCCCTGTCGAGCTTGGTCTTGACCGATGCGCAGCGCGCGCAGGTCTTGGCCACCAGCGATCCCATTGTCAAGAGCCTCTTGCAAGTCATTCCAGCCGCCAACTCGGGTCCCAATCAGTACGTCTCGGGCGCTACGGCCAACGTGGATATCCATCAGGGGACTGCCAACGTCAGCCACAATTTCACGGACTCCAACCGGCTGAACGTGTATTACGCACTGCAACACGACTTGCGTGGAGAGCCGCCCACGACGCAGGCCAACACGCTGCCGCAGTTCGGAGATCAGCGCGAGGGAAGGAGGCAGATCATGACCATCAACGATACGGAAGTGTTCAGCCCCAATGTGGTGAACGAGGCGCGCCTCGGCTACAATCGGATTCACATCACGTTTAATCCGGACGAAAAAACCAACGCCAACTCCCTGGGCATCAGCAACGGATTGACGTCTTCGGTCGGGCTGCCACAGATCATCGTGCAGGGCGGCCAGTTGGAGTTCGGGACGGCCAACGGTTTTCCTCAGGGCCGCGGCGATTACTCCGCTGTCGCTTCCGATACGCTGAGCTGGACGCACGGCAAACACAATTTCAAATTCGGCGGCGAATACCGGCGTATCGACAACAATAACTTCGCCTACCAGCAGGGCACTTATACGTTCCCGAGTGTAGCCGCCTTTATCGCCGACCAAGCCACCGGATTCACGGCCAATGCAACCAATGGCTCCAGCCGCGTTTATGTGAACTCGGCTGGCGCGTTCGCCTTGGATCAATGGAAGATTTCGCGCAACCTGACGTTGGATTTGGGCGTGCGCTATGACTGGTATGGAACCCCAACGGAAGCGGGCAACCGGTTCGTCGTTTGGGATCAAGCCACCAATACGCTGCAACATAGCAGCCAGCCCTACCACCAAAGCGCTCTCAACTTCCAGCCGCGCGTCGGATTCGCGTGGGATGTGTTTGGCACCGGCAAAACGGTCGTGCGCAGCGCTTACGCCATCATGACCGACCAGCCGATCACCGGAATCGTAACCGGCCTCGCCACTAACCCCCCTTACGCTTTTCCCGTGTCATTCGCGCCGACCACCGCCGTACCCTTCGTTACTCTGGCGAACGCCTACCCTGTAGCCAGCGGCTCGGCAGCACCGGTCTCCATTACGCCGGATTACAGAGCCGCTTACGTCCAGTCCTACAATTTCAATGTCCAGCAGGAATTCCGCGGCGACATCGGTGTCATGGTTGGGTATTTCGGAAACAAGGGCACCAACCTGAATGTCATCCTGAATGAAAACCAGCCCATCAATGGCGTCCGGCCGTATGCCGCGCTTTCGGCCAACAGTCCCATCTTGCCCGGCAAGGCTTTGAGCAACATCCTGGTGCAGCAGAGCGCCTCCAACTCCAACTACAACGCGCTGTGGCTGACTGTAACCAAGCGGCTCTCCAAGGGGCTCCAGCTGAACGGCGATTACACCTGGTCGAAGTCTCTCGACGACAATTCCCGGACCAATAACGGCGCGGCGGCCTTCTTACCGCAGAACAGCTACAATCTCGAAGGCGACTACGGCCCGTCGGATTACGACGTACGCCACCGCTTCGCCGCCAACGCGATTTATACTCTCCCGTTCAAGGGCAACCGCTTTACCGAAGGCTGGTCCATCTCTACCATCGTCCAGCTGCAGACCGGCAATCCGTTGAACTTCCACACCACCAATTCCGCGGTCACGGGTCTAGCGACGCTGCGGCCCAGCGTCACCGGACCGGTCCAAACCGGGTTTAGCCCCGCCACAACCGGCAGCGCAACGGCCGTGACATACATTCAGAATCCTAGCGTTTTTTACTATCCAGGAAACGCATTCGGCAACTTGGGCCGGAATGCCGTCACGGGCCCGGGCTTCTCCAATATCGACTTGGCACTGTGGAAAGACACCAAGATCACGGAACGGATCACCTGGCAGATCCGCGCCGACGCTTTCGATCTGCTGAACCACGCGAATTTCTTCAACCCCGTTCTGACCGTCCCCACCACTCAGACATTGGGTGCGCCCATTCCGAGTTCGTCGACCTTCGGCCTGATCACCAGCGGCACGCGCTTCACCGCCGGCGACTTCGGCACTTCGCGCCAGATCCAGCTCGCCATGAAGCTGATCTTCTAAGGGGTGCCGCACAACGGGCCGCACCACCCAGCATTGTCTCTGACAGCGAGCCCCTTAAAAAAACGAGCCGGAGCCTTAGGGCTCCGGCAGTTCTGTTTTGAGGCAAAGACCTGACACTGCGTGGTACGCACGGGCGATGGACACGGTCACCTTTTCAGGTTTTAATCAGGCATGCTCCGATGTACGTCGTGCAACGGGATTCTGACCAAGACCGAAAAGGTGTGCTATAGCTGCGGATCCGCCATCGAGCAAAACGCCGAAGAGAAAACCAAGGGCGGCGGCTTCAATACCGTCGTTTCCATCGTTTTTTATATGAGCCTGGGCTTGACCGGGCTTTCGATGTTTACCAATTTCGCGCCTCCACTATCGGTTTGCATCCCCATCACCGTGGTTCTTATGTTCGTCAAAAGCTCCGCCGACCAGTTAAAGAAGAACCAGACCTAGCTCGCTGGCTCTGTCCCGCCGCGTCCACCGCTCCTGCCAGCCAGCGTCCCCCGATCCCACGCGCCGCACGTTCGCTCCTGCCCGCCGCGCGGCTGATGGTTCAATAGAGAGTTATGCCCTCTGACGACCTGCAGATCACTCCCGAACTGTCCGACTACATCCGCTGCGTCAGCCTCCGCGAACCCGACGTCCTTCGCCGCCTCCGCGAGGAAACCGCCAGCCATCCTCGCGTCAGCATGCAAATTTCTCCCGGACAGGGCCAGTTTATGGCGCTGCTGATATACATGCTGCAAGCGCGGCGCACGATTGAGATCGGAGTGTTCACCGGCTACAGTTCATTGGCGGTCGCACTGGCCCTCCCCGAAGATGGCCGCATCGTCGCCTGCGACGTCAATGAAGAATGGACCGCAGTCGCCCGCCGCTACTGGCGCGAGGCAGGCGTCGAGCGCAAAATCGATCTGCGGTTGCGCCCGGCGCTGCAGACCCTCGACGACCTCATCGCGCTCGGCCAGGCCGGCACCTTCGACTTCGCTTTCATCGACGCCGACAAGGAGAACTACGACAATTATTATGAGCGCTGCCTCACGCTCCTTCGCCCCGGCGGACTGATTGCCGTAGATAACGTCTTATGGTCAGGCCGAGTCATCGACCCCGGCGAGCAGGATAAGGACACGCGCGCCATCCGCGCCTTCAATCAAAAGCTGCAGAGCGACGCCCGCGTATGGTTGAGCCTGCTGCCCATCCGCGATGGGCTCACCCTGGCATTGAAAAAGTAACAGGAGGATGACATGAAGCAGATAGGACGTTCACACCGGACGACGACCAACGCAAGAGCGGGGTCAAAGACGTCTCAGCGTAAAATTATCGTTTACATTGCGACCAGTGTGGACGGGTATATCGCTCGTTCGGATGGCGGCATAGACTGGCTGAATCGACCGATGCCCAAAGGCGCCTACGGCATGAACGCTTTTGCACGTTCCATCGACACGGTGCTTTGGGGACGAAAGACCTACGATTTCGCAGTAAAGATGGGCGGACTCGGCGCATATGGCAAACTCAAACACTATGTGTTTTCCCGCCGGCCGCCTTCCGATCCACTTCCAGAAGTCGAGTTTGTTTCGGGGCCTATTCCGGAATTCGTGGCCCAGCTGCGGGCACGAAAGGGCAAAAACATCTGGATGATGGGCGGAGCATCGATCATTGCTTCGTTCCTGGACTCCGGGGCAATCGACGAATTCTCGATCCATGTCGTCCCCGTGATGATTGGCGAAGGGATTCCGCTGGTCGCTCCTCGCCATCGGAATATCCCGCTCGAATTGATTTCCTCGCGTTCCTTCCCAGACGGTGTGGTGCACTTGAATTACACCGTGCGACCTTAAGCGGCAGATCGCAGTCGGACTGCGCACCCGCCAGTCACCCGCACATTCCCCCGGCGAGGCGAAAGATAATGTGGCGCACGCACTCCTGCGTGCCGCGTTCACACTCGTGTGAACGCCATGGCCGTAGTTGCACACGCTCTCAACGCCAGGCCAGATTCGAACCTTAGTGTTGTCCCGGAGTCGCGGCCGATGCCGCAGGCACCGCCTCCGGCAAAGCCGCAGCGGGACTCACCGCCGGAGCAGCCGCCGCCGGCGAGGCCGCTCCAGGTTTGTCAACGGGCATGTCGAAACGAATATCGATCGTCGCATTCTTGTCAAAGTGAACCTCTGACCCGCGCGAGATCAGCGTTGAATAGAGCGCCCAGCCCATGCCGTAGTATCCGAACGCGGTGCCCACCCAGCGCGAGCTTTGAGCGATCCCCATGCCAAGCAATCCGAATCCGAGCCCGCCTCCCAACGTCCGGCCCGAGACGTTCTGGCTTTGACCGGCAATTTGACCAGATGCCGCGCGGTCCGCATCGTTATCGGCCGCGCGTCGCGCGATTAACACCGCTGCAGCCGCAACCAGGAACCGTGTCTTTGACTCACTGGCTTGAACGCCACCTTCGCGATCCACCTTCAGCTGCGCCTTGCCCGTGCTCTCCGCCCCCTGCAGGTTGGCTTCGGTCCGAGTCTTCAGAACTTGAGGCGCCTCGGCCTTCTGCGCCGTTGGTTGCGATTCAGCCTCCGAAAGGACCTTTTCGAGGTGCGCGACATCCGAGGGCAACTGAAAATCGCGGAACGTAAAGCGGAGCTGCCCGCTGCGATGAAACCAGCGCGCGCGTTTCGCTGTCACCACGCTGCCGTTTAGAACCGTGCCTTCCGGCAAAATCAGTTTGCGATCGGCGGAATAGACCGGCTCGGCCAGTTCGGCGCTGATCGCCTCTCCCGGCTGCGAAGATGCCGAGTCGAGCTCCGTGATGAGCCGCGCGTGAACCACAGTTGCCGGAGCCGGCTGGCTTCCGATGGACGCCAGCGATTGCGCCGATACGGCTGCTACGCCGATATCGAGCGGCTGCTCGAGCTCCGCGTCGAAGCGGGTGCCCTTCCTTACGTATTGCGGATGGTAGGGCAGCTTCGTCATCAAGTAGTCCTCGATGCGCTCCTTCTTGTCCGGACCCCGTACCAGATCGGGAATGCTCTTTACTTTATCCATTTGCGCGTGGATGGCATCCTGCACCTGCTGCTTACCGGTGCCCAACACGCCTGTGTTTTGATTCTGCGGCTGCGAAGACGCTGGTTTTGCCTTTGCGGGTCGGGACGGCACGATCGATATCAGACCCGCGCTTTCGGCTGTGTGCAGCGGAACCTTGCGGCCGTCTGGCATGATGAGCGTGGTGAATTCCACCGGCGCGATATGCAGCGGGGTGAAGTCGCCGTTCAGGATGGCCTGAGCGCGCCGCGCCTTGGTAACAGGCTGCAAACCGTTCACCTGCCCAGTACGACGGCGCCCGCCGGTATGACTTGCCGGTCGAATACATAGACTGGCTCCAGTACCTTGGCCTCCACCGCCGCTCCGGCGCGCTTGGGAAGACGCTTGGTCAAATAAAGTCGCAGCGGCACACCGGCGGCAATTACGAGAGGAACCTCGGGCGTTTTCGAAGGCCCATTGTCGGCTGCGGCAGCCACGAAAAGCGTAAGGACGAAGAAAGCGATAGCCTTAGTTGCGATACTGCTCGGCATAATGGCCTTTAGACGCCCGTTTGCCGTTCCCGGGTACACGCGAATTCATCCACGCCGGCAACGTTCACTCAGGCGTGGCGCGAAGTTAAGATAGTCCTGATGTCTAAGCCCGATCTCAGCGCTCTATGGGAAGAACACACCGCGCACGAATTCTCCACGCGCGATACGGAAGCCACGCTCGCTACTATGGTCGAGGATGCTTACGTGAATCACGTTCCGGTTCTGACCGGAGGTCGCGGCAAAGATGAGCTCCGCCGGTTCTATTCCACCGATTTCATCCCGTGCATGCCGCCGGACACGAAATTGACTCCGGTGTCGCGCACGGTCGGCAAAGATCAGCTGGTGGATGAGATGATCTTTTCCTTTACCCACACCATCGAAATGCCTTGGATGCTGCCGGGCGTGACGCCCACCAACAAACATGTCGAGGTGCCGCTGGTCGCGATTGTGCGTTTTCGCGACGGCAAGCTCGCGCACGAGCACATCTATTGGGATCAGGCTTCGGTGCTGAAGCAGATCGGATTATTGACCGACGCCGCGCTCCCAGTCTGCGGCTCTGAAACCGCGCACAAGGTGGCGCGTGCACTCATGTCCGCGCCCGGTTCGTAGCCGCTTAATCACACCAGCCGCCCTCGAAAATCCGCCCTGGTATCAAGGCCCTGCGCCAATGCACCCGGTGCCGAGGTTCACTCGCGTGCTATCTCGGGTTCGAAAGGACATTTCCCATGCAACCCAGTCTCGAGCACCCAGTTCCCCCGCCTGCCGCCGCCGATCGCGCCGCTTTGAATCGCGCCAATGCCCAATTCTCCACCGGCCCGCGCACGGAGGACGGCAAGCAGCGCGCCTCGCAAAATGCAACCAAGCACGGCCTCACCAGCCGCAGCCCCGTCCTGCGCTCGGAAGATCGCGCCGCTTACGAGCAGCATTGCCAACAATTCCGCGACGAGTACCAGCCTCAAACGCCAACCGAAATTCAACTCGTCCAGGAGCTCGCCGACACCTCGTGGCGCCTGAACCGGATCCCACGGCTCGAGGCCGAACTCCTCGACATCGCAGAACGCGGCCTCCGCAGAAACCGCAGCGTCTCCACCGTAACGGAAACCACCCGCGCCCTCGCCACCCTCGGTCTGCACGGCCAGCGTCTCTCGCGGCAGTTCAACAAGACACTAGCTACGTTGCGGCAGATCCAGGCGTCGCACACGCGCGTGCCCTCCCATGTCGGCAATCACCCCGGCGCGGCGCCGCGCAATCCGGCTCAAAAGAAACAAGATGTCCGTGAATCTGGCTTCGTTTTTTCAAATGGCGAAATCAAATGCCGCGATACGGACCTCGGGAGCGCAGACGATTCCCGAGACTACCTGCCGGCACCGCCCGATACCGCAGCAGCCGGCACATCCGCTGCCGTGTAGCGTATCGAGCAGATTCGAAAGCCGCCGGAAAGGACCGGATAGAACTCATCGCAGGATCGAGAGGCCTGCGATCTGACCTCCCACGTTCGTCGTCTGAGCCGTCCCGGATACGGTGTCGATGACAGAAACGGACTGCCCCTCGTAATTGACCGTGATCACGTACTGATCGCTGTACAACACGGCAATATCGTTCGGACCCAGGCCGGCCTGGTACATCGGGCCGGGTTGGAACGTGTTGGTGTCAAACTCTTCCACTACGCCCAGCGTCGCGTTGTCGGGATTGCCCGCGCCGGCGATGTATGCCTTCGTGCCCTTGCTGTTGAACGCGATCCCGCGAGGCGCCGGCACCGAAATGTTGGTGATGGGCGCGTTTGTTAATGTGTCGAGGACCTGGACCACATTTTGGTACGGGTAAGTGACATACAACTGAGAGCCGTCCGGCGACAGGAAAAGGTTTTGTGCGTATGGCCCGAATGCTGCCGGAATCGTTTGCACAATCGTGCGCGTGGACAAGTCAATTTTCGAAATGCTCGAATCCGATGCGGTTGGAACGTAGTTCGTGAAATAAGCAAACGCTCCGTCCGGAGTGATCGCAATGCCGTTGGGGTGGAGCGAGCCGGTCGGCAATGTGAATGTGACCTTGTTGGTTCCAAGATCGATAAAATTGATCGCATTATCGAAGCTCGTCACCAAAGCCGTCTTTCCATCAGGCGTGATATCGATTTGCAGCGGACGTGTCGCCACAGGAATAGTGGCTACCATCTGGAACGGACACGTTCCGAACCGGTCTACCATGGCATTGTCATGGTCCACCGCGATCACGTCTGGTTGTGCGGGGTCGCAGTTGGAAGGCGGAACGTCGCTGGCCGAGGATTGCGCTGAAAACGGCAGATCCAGCAATACCTGAGGAAGGTAAGCCGCCGGACCCGAACTCGATGCTCTGCCCGCCAAATGCGCCTTAGATTTGGATGTCGCCCCGCTGCCGTACACCGGATGTTGCGACTTTGCCCAGATGTTCGAATTGGTCGTGTTGGGGCACGGTACTTTGACGGTGACAACGTGGCCGGGTGTCCCCGGGAAGGTAACCTTCGTTCCATTCGACAGTGTGATTACGGTCGGAGGCATTCCAGGAACGTAGGCCTGGGTCGGCAAACAAGGTAAACTCATCACCGTTTTCTGCTCCGGAGCGTCATCCTTATCGCATTTGCAGTTTGCGGCGAATAACAACACGCCTATCAAACCCAGCACGTAAAGAATATAGGTCAGCTTCATCGAGGGTTTTATTGAAAGATCACCCCAACGAGACATGCTCCTCCTCAAGCGCCGGAAACGCTGCCGTCACCGGCAGAGTGTCTAACAGACTACTCCAGAGTTGGAATCGTTTCAATCGCGGACTGACGGGATAAATGCCGCGCCGAGGGGAGATTCGACCACGTCTTCGGCTGATGGCCGTCCCTTCGGGCGAGGGCCATTGCCGCCACGCCTTTGAGCATCGATCAGCCCCTGGAGTCTATGCGCCAACTTGCGGGATTTCCCCCAACAACGTGTGGTGCTCTTCGCCCACACACGGCCAGGTGCCGGACCGGCCGTTATCTTCTTCCCACGAAGATGTTCTTCGGGATCATCGCGTGGACGCCCTTGTTGCCGTCCACCAGCTGCGTGATATCGAAGTCCACGGCTACGCTGGCCAGCATATAAGCGTCGTCGCGGCTCAGATGCTTTTCGTTCACCAGGAAGTCAATCGCCTCGCGTATCGCCAGCTTGGTGGCCTCGGTTAAGTCCTGGTGCAGGCCCATCGTTATGTAATACGTTGGCGTTTCCGCGCGCGGCCAATTCAGGTGCATGTCCTTGCGCACGACGAACTGAAAGGTTCCGGTCAGGCCGGTTTCCATGGCAGTAATATCGACCTCGCCGTTGCCCTGGCCCGCGTGACCGTCGCCGACTTCAAATAGCGCCCCTTTGGCGTGAATTGGGATGTACAGCGTAGTTCCTTCGACCAGATCCTTATTGTCCAGGTTCCCGGCGTGGATCCACGGCGGCGCGCTGCTGATGCGGCCGCTTCCTTCCGGCGGAGCGACCCCCATGCTCCCGAAAAACGGGTGCATGGGAATTTCGATTCCGTCGGCGAAGTGCGCCAGATTGCGTTCCCGGTCCAGCGGGATGATCTTGGTTCGCGCGTACGGAAAATCCTCCGGCATAAACCCGGAAGAGGGCCCAAAACCGTTGTAGGCGAATGGGTAATCGACTTCGATCTTCTGGATTCTCAACTCCAGGACATCGCCGGGCTCGGCCTCCTCGATGTAAACGGGTCCGGTCAGGATGTGCCCTCCTGGACCCCGATCCTTCACCTCTTTGTATATGGTGCGGAATGAATCCGGAATTTGGCTGGCTGGCACCCCGCTTGCTTCAAAACGGGTTGGGCTCCCGGTCGAGACCGTTTCGATACGAACGGTATCGCCGGAATGGATGCGCAGTACGGGCTTGGCTGAAGCCGCGTAGTACCCCCAAACCACTGTGCTAGGACTCGCCTTGAGCTCAAAGTGCGCTCCCAGGCTGTACTGGGCGCTACTAATCAGGCAGAATAGAAGAAGTTTTTGCATGGGGTCCTTGGGTAATCATACTTGACCCGATACATTCATTTCTGTAGTCTATCAACGGAGGTAACTTGATCCTTCTGCTCTTTGGACCGCCGGGTAGCGGCAAAGGGACGCAGTCGCGATTAATCACCAGCTGGCTGGAGATTCCGGGCATTTCTACCGGAGACATGTTGCGCGCCGAAATCGAGGCCGGCAGTGAGCTGGGCCGCGCCGCGCACTCCATTATGGCCAGCGGGGGATTGGTGGGTGACGAGCTCGTCAACAAGATGCTCGAAAAACGTGTGTCGCAGCCCGATGCCTCGCACGGCTTCCTCCTGGATGGCTATCCACGGACGGTCGAGCAGGCTGAGTTTCTGGATCGCATGCTCGAACGGCGGCACCTGCCGAAACCCGTGGTTCTGCATCTGGACGTTCCTATGGACGCACTCGTGGGCCGCCTGACCTCGCGCCGCCAGTGCCCGAAATGCGGGACCATTTACAACATGCTGCATCAGCCGCCGAAAACAGCCGGCTATTGCGACAACGACAATGCACCGTTGATCACGCGCAAGGACGACCAGGAGGATGTGGTCACCGAGCGCCTCAAGACGTACAACGCGTTGAGCCGCCCAGTGCTGGCGCATTATCAGGATGCGGATTATCACGTGATCCGAGGCGATCGCTCGCCGCGATACGTCTTTGAGGCGATCACCAGCATTCTGGAGCCGCGCGTCTCGAAGAACGGCGCGTGTCGCGCCAAGCATTTCGTGTCGCGTTCCGGCCCCGCAGCCGACTGATCGCCGCAGCCTCGGTGGTACGATTGTTTTCACCCCGCTTCGGCGCGGGTAGGAGCAATCGCATCATGAGCAAACGAAATTGGGTGGCCTTGGCTGCCTTACTCGGCGCCGCGCTCTGCGCGCAAAATCCTGGACTTCAGCGAACCATCGTCACACGCGGTGATACCACCGTCCCGGGCCGCGAGGCCGTGATCGTTAAAGTCGAGCTCGCGCCGGGCGCTTCCGCCGGACGCCATACGCACCCGGGCGAAGAGATCAGCTACGTCTCTGAAGGCGAAGGCGAGATCTTGATGGAAGGCAAGGCGCCGCTCAAGGTGAAAGCGGGCGATGGCTTCGTCATTCCGGGCGGCACCAAGCACGACGCACGCAACACCGGAACGCAGCCGCTAAAGCTGGTCGCGGTTTATGTCGTGGAAAAGGGTAAGCCGCTCGCCACCCCCGCGCCGTAGGGCCGCACATGCCTGTCAGCACCCGAGCCTGCCGCGCCGCGGTTTTGGCCGGAGTGTCCCTCGCCCTGGCACAAACACCGGTTTTTCGTTCTACGACCAACCTGCAGTCCATCGCCGTGCAAGTGCTCGACAATAACGGCAACTTTGTACCCGGATTGACCGCCGCCGATTTCACTCTGCTGGAAGATGGTCATCCGCAAAAGATCGCGTTCTTTGGCGCCGAGCAGCAGCCGGTGAGCCTGGCGATTCTGCTGGATTCCAGCCGCAGCATGGATTTCGGCCGCAAGTTCGACCGCGCCCGCGAATTCATCGCGCCGCTCATGGCGGGGCATTCTCAAAACGACCAGATCTTCCTGATGCCGTTTACCGATAAAATCGAAGCCTTCGAACAGCTCACGCGGGAGCAGCGGCTACATCCGGAACTGGTTCAAACCGCGCGCGGCGGTGACGAGCGCGGGACGGCGTTGTACGACGCGCTCGCATCCGCACTGTGCCGGATGCGAACTGCCGATAACCTGCGCCAAGCGGTGGTAATGATCACCGACGGCGCGGATCAGCACAGCCGTCTGAATCTGGAACAGTTGATCGAGCTGGCGCAGATGTCCACGCCGCAGATCTTCATGATCGGATTCTTCAGCCGCGCCGAATCCCAGGTGTTTCACGAGCGACAAAAGACGATAAAGCTGTTAGGCGAGAGGGAGATCGACAACCCAATGCTTGTGTTCGAGCGTCTGGCGAAGGAGTCGGGCGCGGAATCGTTCTTTCCCTCGTCCGAGCAAGACCTGAAAGCCGCGCTCGGCCGGATTTCCGAAATGCTGCAGGCGCAATACACGCTGGCCTACTATCCCCAACAAGCCGGCCGTTTCCGCAAAATCGACGTGCGGGTCCGTCGCGGCGGCGTCAAGGTGATCGCGCGCAGAGGCGTAGGCGCGTCGTCGCAAATCGGGCCGGTGCACTTTGAAGCGTCCACCTGCGAGGTGTCGGCCAAAGATCACCCGCTTAGATGGGAACTCAAGACGGTCCGTAGCGTCTCCGGTGAGCTGATTTATCACGAAGACTTCTCCGATCCCGAGAGCGGCTGGCCTAACCGCCGGGAGCAGATTCCAACCGCGCGTCCGGCCACCTTGCGCCAACTGCCCGAAGGCGGCGGCGAATACCAGCCCGGATTGCGTTATGTTCCGGGAGGGTACCAGATCTCGCGCCATCCGCCTGCCGGGCTGACTGGCTCGGGACCTGTTCTAGATGGGGCAATCGGTGCCTACGGACCGCCTTTCGACAATGTGCGTGCGGCTGTGTCGGTGCAGACTGAGTGGTCGCGCGCTTTTCATCTGCAGCCCGGCAACGCTCCGGCTGGTGAAGCGCTGCCCTATGCGGAAACTGTGCCTGGCCTCGTGTTTCACTTTAGTGAGCGAGGTTATTACGCCGTCCTTCTCGCCGGGACTCGCGTCAAGAATGCAGCCGGCAAACCGGTGCCCGTCATTGACTACGAACTGAGACGAACCCTTTTCAATGACGACGGGCAAGCACGCGAAACGGATTTGATTCCGTGGACGCCGGTCTCATCGCCGGCGGCCGAAATTAGTTCCGGAGGCGCGGCCCAGCCGCACAAAATTTCGGTGGAGTACCAGAGCGGACAAATCGCGGTCAGCGTAGACGATCAGCGCTTAGCTTCCGTCCATGACGACACACTGCCAAACGGCCTGACCGGACTCGCAGTCTTCGGCAAAGGCGATGCGATATTTCACGACCTGCTGGTGCAGGATCTGCCCTAGCGGATGAATTCCCGGATCGCGGCGTTCACTTCATCGCGCTTTTCGTGAACCACCCAGTGCGAGCCGTCCGGAATACGCTTAACGGTCAATTGCGGGACGAACTTGTCGAGGCCGTCCAGATTCTGGGTCAGCAGCGCGGTGTCTTTTTCGCCCCAGATCACCAGCGTTGGCACCTTGACCGTGAGGGTGCCCGGATCGCGAGGAGGACTCACGCTCGCGGTTGCAGCGGCCGCGGGCGGTCCGGCCTCATTCGCGCGGTAGTAGTTCAAGCCGCCGGTGAGCGCGCCCCGCTGCGACCAGGCTTTGATGTAGGTCTGTTTGTCCTCTTCGGTGAACACGCCGTTCTTCAGACCTTCGCCGAGTACCGCGCTCACCAGCCATGCGTAGTCATTCGCCGACAGATTCTGCTCGGCCTGCGGACTGCGGAACATCAGCATGTACTGGCTGGCGCGCTGCTGCGCCGGATCGGTCGCGAGCAGACGGCCGAAAACGCCGGGATGGGGTGCGTTCACGATAACCAGCTTGTCCAGCATGTCTGGATGCGCGATCGCGAATGCCCAGGCCACCGCACCGCCCCAATCGTGCGCCACCAGGATGAACTTCTTCTGATGCGAGAAGTGGTCGCCTAGTGCGCGGACGTCCTCCACCAGGACATTCATTTTGTATTGATCCAGTTCGGCGGGTTTGTCGGATAGATTGTAGCCGCGCATGTCCGGCGCGACCGCGAGGTGGTCTTTGCCGAATTCGGCGAGTTGGTTCTTCCACTCGTACCAGAACTCGGGGAAACCATGCAGAAATAGAATGAGTGGTCCTTTTCCCGCAGTCACCACGTGCAGCCGGATTCCGTTCACGTGGACGTAGCTGTCCTTGAGCATGGATTTCTCCTTAGGGCCTGTAGCCGCACAAGCGAGGAACGCGCTGTGCAGCAAAAGCGCGGCCGCGGCAACGCCCAGTCTGGTTTCGATGGCCATGTGGGCAGCGTATGCCGGGCGAGATGCGGATGTCAATCCAGCGCCGATGAAGCGCTGTACCGGCCGGACCAGCGGCTATCGAGCGGGGGGAATCGGTACGTCCTTAGCGTGCCGCCAGAGACGCTCCAGCTCGTAATACGCGCGTGCTTTAGCCGAAAATACGTGAATCAGGCAATCGCCGTAGTCCGCGAGCACCCACTCGGCATTGTTGAAACCTTCCACGCTCACCGGATATTCACCGCGCTGCTCCATCTGTAGCGCGATCTCTTCGGCGATGGCCTGAATTTGTTTCGGATTCGAGCCGGTGCAGATCACGAAGAAGTCGGCAAAGGACGTGACCTCTCGCAGATCGAGCACGCGGATATCGATTCCTTTCTTCGATTCAGCGGCGCGGACAGCGGTCAACCAAGGCGGGGTTTCGAGCGGCGGGGCGATTGGTTCAATTGCGGCGTTCAGTTGTTCTCGAATGGTTCTTAAGACACTCCTAGTCCTATGCTACACTGAAATTTCCCATGCGACAATCGGCGCTTTTCTTGTTGTGCTTACTCCCGGTTGCGCTGCTCGCGGAAACCCCCGCTGCGTCGCTCCAAACCATTGCGGATCAGCGTGTTGAGCTGGCCCAGAAGCAACTCGACCGGCTCCGGCAGTTGGTGGACGCTGGCGCCGTAGCGCGCCTCCAGGTTACTGCTGCCGAGCAGAATCTAGCCGATGCGCAGGACGATGCAGTTCTCGCCGGGACCTTATACAGCAATATTCCGCTTAAGGACTGGACCAGCCAGATGGCTGACCAGATGGTGGCGGCAGCCGAGCGGCGCGTCCAACGCCAGCAGGATCGGTTGGCGCAAACGCAGAAAATGGTGGACGAGGGTTTGGAAGCGCAGGCCGCGCTTGTCCCGCTGCAGGCTGAATTGAGCATGCGCCAGAGCAAATTGGATATGGCGCACGCGCAAGTTCAACAGATGAACGGCCAAGCAGAGCTGGCGAGATTGGAAGAATCGATCGAGCGGAGCACCGAGGCCGAGCACGCCGAGGGTCAACCCGGCGAAGGCCAAGCCGATGTGGTGGCCGGCATGGAGCACTTCCAAGGCAGCGGTCATTTTAGTGAATCCCGCGAACTCAAGGCGATTGAAGCCGCCTTTGAAAAGAAGTTCGACCGCGAGTTGCCGATCAGTGCCGACGGCGAAACGGCGCTGCATCGTTCGTTAGGTTTGGATCATCGTGGCCGGGTGGACGTCGCCGTTGCGCCCAACAGCACTGAAGGCGTCTGGCTGCGCGATTACTTGAAAACGCGCGATATTCCATACTACGCCTTCACCCACGCCATGCCGGGCAAGGCCACGGGTGCACACATCCATATCGGGCCCGGAAGCACCCGCCTTAGTGAAGCCGCCGACTAGCCGATGGCTTTGGCGCCGCGCGTTTTTCTTACCTCGGAACAGATTCAAAATCGTGTGCGGGCAATGGGCGAGCAGATCAGCGCCGATTTTCCCCAGGGGCCGATTTATCTGATCGCCATTCTCAAGGGCGCGTTCATGTTCCTGGCGGATTTGTCGCGTGCTATCAAGACTCCCTCGCGCGTCGAGTTTATGGGAATTTCCAGCTACGGCCGCGGAAAGACCACGTCCGGCCAGGTCAAGGTCACCAAAGATCTGGACGTTTCCATTGAGGGGCATCACGTCCTCATCGTCGAAGATATCGTGGACAGCGGCGTGACACTGACCTATTTGATGAATGTTCTGAAACAGCGCCGGCCAAAATCGTTGCAGATAGCGACACTGCTGGACAAGCCGGATCGCCGGCTGCGGCCGGTGGACGTGGCGTACATCGGCTTCCAAATCCCCGACGAGTTCGTGGTCGGCTACGGCCTCGATTTTGCCGAAGATTACCGCAATCTACGCGATATCTGCGTGCTGACGGAGACATAAATTGTGTCCACGCACGAGCGCGGGCGCTACGTCTGCTACCATCGCACTGATGGCGGCAAAAATAACGATAAACAATAACGGATCGATTCGTATCGAAGGGGATTTTACGGTTCACGATGCCGAAGGCCGGGAGTTCGGGCTAGGCGGGCGCAAGGTAATTTCGTTGTGCCGGTGCGGGCATTCGCAGAATAAACCATTCTGCGACGGATCGCACAAAGTCAACAGCTTCGAATCCGTGTGCCCGGCGCGCGATCTGGCGCCACCGGTAGCCAAGCCTGTGGTCTAGAATCCGACAACAATGATTCAATTCGTTCTCGAGCCCGACCGCGAGCTCTTTGAAGAGGCGCTGCGGTTCGCACAACATCAGGTCCGAAAACTGGTTGAAGCGCAGCCAAACTTCTATCCCGTATATACAGAGAACGGGCGCTGGAACCATGACGGCCCAGCGCTATCGAATTGGACGGACGGGTTCCTGCCCGGCCTCATGTGGATCTTTCACAAGTACAATGGCGGCCGGAACGCACAAGATAAATTCTGGCTGGAGCAGGCCATCCGGTATACGACGCCTTTAGAGACGCGCAAGAAGGATCCGGAATCCATTGATCTCGGCTTTATTTTCTTCTCAACCTATCACCGCTGGTACCGGCTCACGCGCGATCCGAAGCTGAGAGACGTCATTATCGAAGCGGGACGAACGCAGGCGCTGCGGTTCCAGGAGAAGGGGCAATACTTACGATCGTCGATCGGCGAGAACTCGATATTCATCGACTTGATGATGAATGTAGGGCTGATCTTTTACGCCGCGCACGCGACCGGCGACCGCAAGCTGCGCGACATCGCGGCGCGGCACTGTCTGACGACGCGTCGCTGTCTGGTTCGCGGCGACGGCTCGACGGCGCACGAGGGCATCTTCGATCTGGATACGGGCGAGTTTTTGCGTCAGACGACACAGCAGGGTTATCGCGCAGACTCCTGCTGGTCTCGCGGGCTGGCGTGGGCGCTGTACGGGTTCAGCGCGTCGCACGAGTATAGTCGAGATCCGCGGTTTCTGGAAACCGCCGAAGCCTGCGCCGATTATTATGTGACGCACTCCAATGGCGATGGCATTCCGCCGTGGGACTTTAACGCACCGCCCGAGAGCCGCGCGCTGGTGGATACTTCCGCCGCTGCCATCGCCGCGTCGGGGCTGCTGCGCTTATGCCGGCTGTTGCCGGATCCGATGAAAGGCCACTTCTATTGGTCGACCGCGGTCCTGATCCTGCGGACGCTCTGCGAAAAATACCTCGCCAGAAAAGACAAGAAATGGGAAGGCATTCTCAAAGGCGGCGTCTTCCATCTGCCGAAAGAGCTGGGTGTGGACGAGTCAGTGATGTGGGGTGAATACTTTTTCGTGGAAGCACTGGAGCAGGCGCTTCCGCAATTAGGGTAGAACACCTATCTGCCACGCCGAGCCGCGGCCGATAGCTGAAGTAGGATGTCTGCTTCTCCCGTCAACTATTACGATCTGCTGCAAATCAGTCCACAGGCCGAACCGGAGACGATCGAGCGCGTCTATCGTTTGCTGGCCGCTCGATACCATCCTGACAATCAAGAGACTGGCGATGCGGAACGCTTCCGCCTGATCCAGGAAGCCTGCGACGTGCTGCGGAATCCGGCCTGCCGCAAGGAGTACGACCGCCAGTTCGAATCCAGCGCAGCCAAACCGCTATCGATTTTCTTGGGTAAAGAATTTACAGACGGAATCGACGCGGAGGCAAAGATCCGGATCGGCGTGCTCTGCCTTCTGTACAGCAAGCGGCGGGCGAATCCGGATTACGCGGCGCTCTCGCTGCTCGACATGGAGAATATCATGGCGTTTCCGCGCGAGCGGCTGCTGTTTGCGCTGTGGTACCTCAAGGCGAAGCGCTACGTGCTTCAGGATGATCGCAGCAGTTTCATTATCAGCGCCGAGGGTGTGGATTACCTGGAGGGCCAGTTGCCGGACAACAAGATTCTGCACAACATCTTTCGAGCGTCAGAAACCGGCGTGATGGTTTATCCCAAGGCGCTGAATTCGAAAGCCCAGTAGCGCGCCGAAGGCGCCTGCTATTCTGGGCATTCCCATGCTCCGGAGAATGCTGGCTGGCGCCTTCGCCGCAATCGCCACACTCGCTGCCGCGCAGCCTGCCCCGGTTCTGGTGGACACCGATGCGGGCACCGACGATCTGATGGCTATTGCATTTTTGCTGGCACACCCGAACGTGAAGATCGACGCGATCACGGTTGTGAACGGGCTGGCGCACGTGGATGCAGGCGCGCGCAACGTTGCGCGATTGCTCGCGCTGGCCGGGCGCACGGATGTGCCGGTGTTTGCCGGGCGCGGCGAGCCGCTGCGCGGTATGGCAGAGTTTCCGGCCGAATGGCGCACCATCTCGGATGAACTGCCAGGTGTGACAGCGCTCCCGACGGCGCAACGCAAAACGGAAGTTCGGCCGGCCGCGGATTACCTCATCGACCGCCTGAGGCAACCGAACCGCCCGGTCCGTATTCTGGCACTCGGGCCGCTGACGAACCTTGCCGAAGTCCTGAAACGCGAACCGTCCGCGGTCACAGCGATCGAGGAGATTGTGATTATGGGCGGGGCGTTGCGTGTGCCGGGCAACCTCGCCGACGGCGGGCTCTTCAAGACGTCGAATAAAACGGCCGAATGGAACATGTTCATCGATCCTCTGGCGGCTCAGATCGTGTTCCGCTCGGGCGTGAAGATCCGGTTGATTCCCCTGGATGCCACCAACACGGTGCCGATCGGCGCCGAGTTTCTGCGAGATCTGGAGTCGCGCGCGCGATCGCCTCTGGGCCGGTTCGTGGGACAGGTTCTGAAATCCGATCACGAGATGATCGAGCAGAATCTGTTCTACGCCTGGGACCCGCTGGCCGCGGCGGCGCTGCTTCGTCCAGGCATTGCGGACTCGATCCCGTTGCGCGTCGAGGTGGTTCAGGATCCACCGGAGCAGGGGCGAAGCATTGCCGCCGTTGGACGCCCGAACGCACGGGTCGCTCTACGCGCCGACGCTGCGGAATTCCGGCGGCTCTTCCTCGACGCCTTCAAACAATAACTCCCCTCAACGCGATGACAGCACGAACGCGTTGCCATCCTGGTCCTTGAAGATGGCCGAAGTGCCCCAGGACTCCTTCTTGGGCGGCTGCAGGAATTCGACACCGCGGGCGTTCAATTCCTGAAACGTCTTTTCGACGCTATCGGTGGCAAAAGAAATCCCCGTGAACGATCCGACCCTGTTTTCCTGACCCGGCGGCGTGAACAGCACCACCTCCGTCTCGGCGCCTGCGATGCGCAATTCGATCCAACGCCGGCCATCTCCGAAAGGCTGGTCGGTCATGATCTGAAAACCGAGCTTCTCGGTATAGAATTGAAGCGCTTTATCCTGGTCCCGCACGGGGATGCTGACGAACTTGACGGACTTGATCATGCGAGTAGATTAAAGGAGGCGGGCGCAGCTTGCAATCCTGTTTTCCATGCTATAGTGGCGATCACCATAGTACTGGACGACTACATCTTGAACGTCTTAATGCGGGACCTGATCGGTCACGATCGCTCGCCTTCTGCGTACCTGGTCTATTTGCACCTATGGAGCCACAGCCTGGGACAGCGAAGGAAGACGGCGCGTCTGAGTCACCAGAGCATCGCGAACGCGACCGGGTTATCCAAGAGTGCGGTGCAGGGCGGTATCCGGCTGCTGACGCGCAGGAAGCTGGTCAACGTCGATCGAGCTTCGCCGACAGCGGTCCCCGAATACCGCGTCGAACGGCCGTGGCGTAGATCGGCCGCGTCAGCCAAGTAATGAAGCGATTGGAGGAACGCGTGTGATACAGTGCCAACGATGGCCAGTATCTTTCGCGATCATTTATTAACCGGCAAAACTGCATTCGTAACCGGAGGCGGAAGCGGGATCGGGCAGCGGATGGCCGAGCGTTTTGCCGAGCACGGCGCGAAAGTAATGCTGGTTGGCCGCAAACAGGAGAAATTGGATGCCGCCGCGTCGTCGATTTGCAAAGCGGGTGGAGCGGTTAGCACTGCGGCGCTCGACGTGCGCGAGTTCCAGGCAGTCGACGAGGCGCTTGAGCGTACCCGCGACGAGTTTGGCGAGGTCGATATCGTGGTGGCGGGCGCGGCCGGGAATTTTCCCGCCCCGGTGCTGGGCATGTCGGCCAATGCGTTTAAGGCGGTTATCGACATTGACCTGCTCGGGACATTTAACACGTTCCGCGCAGCGCATCAATATCTGCGCAAGCCCGGCGCGAGCTTGATCGCGATCTCAGCGAGTCACGCGACGATGCCGGTGGCATGGCAGACGCATGTATGCGCGGCGAAAGCGGGCGTGGAGCTGCTCACGCGGACGCTGGCGATCGAGTGGGGACCGGACGGGATTCGCGCCAACTGTGTTACGCCCGGGCCTACGGACGAAACCGAAGGCATGCGGCGGCTGGCGCCCACGCCCGAGAGCCGGCGCAAAATCGAACAGAACGTACCGCTGCGCCGGTACGGAACGAAGGATGAGCTGGCGGACCTGGCGTTGTTCCTGTGCTCGGATGCAGCGGCTTACATCACGGGCGCGGTGTACGTGTGCGATGGCGGGCAGTCGCTGGTCCGATCGAGTCTGCGGTTAGCGGAAAGCCATTGACGTCGCAAACCACTACGCTTCTGCGGCAATTAGGGATTGCCAGCGCAACCGCGCTGGTGATCTCGAATATGATCGGCGCCGGAATTTGGAGCACGCCGAGCATCCTGGCCGGGCAGCTCGGCACCGCTGGGATGGTTTTGCTGGTGTGGGCAGTAGGCGCGATCTGCGCGCTGGCCGGCGCGTTTTGCTATTCCGAACTGGGAGTGAACTTTCCCAGCTCCGGCGGCGAGTACGTGTATCTGACGCAAGCCTACGGCCCTACCTGGGGCTTCATGACCGGTTGGGTCTCGTTCTTCGCCGGATTCTCGGCGCCGATCGCTGCCGCCGCGCTGGCGTTTTCCGATTATCTGGGCCATTTTTTTCCGGCGTTCCAATTGGAAAACTCCCGGCATCTGATCGGGTCGGGCGCGCTGGAGTTCAAGTTCGGTGCGCCGCAGACTGCGGCCTGCACTGTCATCGCAATTTTTACTGTCGTTAATTGTCTGGGGCTTCGGCTAACCGCGCGCGTTCAGAACGTACTGACCTTAATTAAAGTGTTGGTAATTGTTGCGTTCCTCGTGGCTGGGCTGGCGTTCGGCAACGGGGACTGGGGCAATTTCGCGCATCCGGCCGTCCGCACGTCGACCACGCCCCTTTACGCGCAGTTCATTGTCAGTCTTTTGCTGGTCTACTTCGGCTACAGCGGATGGAACGCCGCGACCTATATTGCCGAGGAACTGAAGCAGCCCGCGCGAACGCTGCCCTATTCCTTGGCATGCGGGACATTGCTGGTGGCCGCCCTGTATTTGGGCTTGAACGTTCTTTTCGTGTACGCCATTCCGCTGGAATCGATGAAGAGCGTTGCGGTGGGGGCGCAGGCGGCAACGCGTCTCTTCGGTCCGGCGGTTGCGGGAGTGTTCACGGCGGCCATGGCGCTCTCGCTGCTGGCAACTATGAATGCCGAAGTGACCATCGGGCCGCGCGTCTATTACGCGATGGCGAAGAACGGAGCGTTTTTCGGCGGCGCCGCGAAGGTGCATCCGCGCTGGCATACGCCGGCAGTCGCGATCGTGTGGCAAGGGTTGTGCGCGATGTTTATGACACTTGGGTCATTCGTGGATTTGCTCATGTATATCGGCTTTTTATTGAATTTTTTTGCTCTGCTCTCGGTAGCATCTCTGTTCAAGTTCCGGGGACGGCCGGGCTGGCGCAAACTCGGAGTGGTGAGCTTCGCGTATCCACTGATCCCGGTATTTTTCATTTTGGTCGGCGTCGGCATGACCATTTTCAGCATCACTTATAAACCGGTGACAGCGGCGATTGCGATCTTCACCGTCGCAGCCGGCGCCGCGATTTACCACTTTCGCATCAAGAGGAGGACAGCTTGAAGTTTCTCGTGCTGTGGCATTTGGAGACCGGACAGCCTGGTCCGGATCTGATAAAGGCCGTCGCTCGAGGAACTGGACCTGTTGCTAGCGATGTCGCGGGTGTACAACTATGCCAAGTATGACGTTCGCGCCGCTAGCGGAGATGCCGGATCCGGCGACGGTTCTGGGCAAGAAGGGCTGAGCTGCGCTTTTAGAGCTCAGGCGGCTGAATCAATGTGTGGAGGAGGCCGGCACCCATCCAGCGGGCGGTTCTTGCAGCAATTCCAGAAAGGCTTGCCCGGCACGGTGGAAGCGCTTTTTGCGGCGGTGCACGATGTTGACCGGCCGGAATAGATGAAAACCGGCAATCGGGACCGGCACCAAACGGCCCTGGCGGACTTCGTCTTCCATGATGCGGGCCGGCATAATGCTTACGCCCGAGCCGTGCGCCACGGCTTCTTTGATCATTTGCAGATTGTCGAAGTGCAGCGTCAGATTGACGTGGACGCGGTGCTCGCGCAGGAAGCGGTCGATATCGCGGCGGATCGGGAGGTCTTCGTCGAACCCGACGAAATCCAGGCCGTCCAGCTCTTCCGGGCGGACTTCCGCTTTGTCAGCCAGTGGGTGATGCGGAGAGACAGCGACCACCATTTGCTCCTGGCGCCAGGGGAGGACGGTGACTTGCTTGGTGGGCTCGGCGTAGCTCATCAAACCCAAGTCGGCCTGATCGGAAACAACGGCTTCGTATACTTTTTCGGGCCTCAAGTACTCGACTTCCAAGCGCGCCTGCGGATGGCGGCGCGAGAACTCAGACTCCAGACGCGACATTTCCGAGAGGCCGACGGAGTAAATGGACGCGACACGAACCGCGCCTTCCACCTCGCTTTTCATGCGCTCCAGCGCGACCAGGAATTCGTCGCGCGTGCGTAACACATCGCGGCACATTTCCAGGTACAGTTTGCCGGCTTCGGTGAGGGTGAGCGGGCGGGTGGCGCGGTCCAGAAGCGTGACGCCAAACTGCTCTTCCAGCTCTTGAACGTGCTGGCTAGCGGCCGATTGGCTGATTCCATTGGCCGAGGCGCCGCGGCTAAAGCTTCGGGCCTGCGCTATATCTTTGAAAAGCTTGAGATGTTCCAGGTCCATCCCCGCTCTTATAGTATTAGTAAACCTGAAGTTATGTCAAGGTCACTTTCCGCTAGACTTATAATTTGAAGTTTGATACAGTCAAGCATGGCCGGCCTTCCCGAGAAGCAAGGTCTCTACGATCCTCAAAACGAGCACGACGCCTGCGGTATTGGCTTCGTGGTCAACACCAAGGGCGAGCAGTCACACGAGATCATCTCGAAGGGGCTGCAAATCCTGATTAACCTCACTCATCGCGGCGCGTGCGGCTGCGATCCGGAAACCGGCGACGGCGCCGGCATTCTCATCCAGATTCCACATAAGTTCTTTGCGCGCGAGTGTGAAGCCCTGGGATTCACACTGCCGCCTCCGGGCGAGTATGGCGTGGGCATGGTGTTCCTGCCGGTGGAACCATCGCACCGCCTGATTGCGGAAGGCATTCTGGAGCGTATCGCGCGGGAAGAGGGCCTGACGGTGCTCGGCTGGCGCGACACGCCGGTCAATGTGGATGCGATCGGCCGGGTGGCGCGCGCCTCGCAGCCTTACATCGAGCAGATCTTTATTCGCGGCGCGTTCGGGATGACAGAGGATGAGCTGGAGCGGAAGTTGTATCTGGTCCGCAAACGCGCTGAATCGGAAATCGCCGCGTCCGATCTTCCGGATAAGACTTTCTTCTACATTCCGTCGCTATCGGCGCGGACGATTGTATATAAAGGCCTGCTGCTAGCCTCGCAAATCGCCGAGTTTTACAACGAGCTTACGGATCCGGATGCGATGAGCGCGTTGTGCCTGGTTCATCAGCGCTTTTCGACCAACACGTTTCCTTCCTGGCAATTGGCGCACCCGTACCGCTATCTGTGCCACAACGGTGAGATCAACACCATACGCGGCAACATCGCCTGGATGCACGCGCGCGAGAAGATTCTGGCTTCATCGCTGTTCAGCGACGATCTGAAGAAGCTGTTTCCGGTGATCGCGCCGGGAGGCAGCGACTCGGCGTCTATAGATAACGCTGTGGAGTTGCTGACGCTGGCGGGGCGCGATCTGCCGCATGTCATGGCGATGCTGATTCCGGAGGCCTGGGATGCCGACCAGACGATGCCGGCCGAGAAGAAAGCCTTTTACGAATACCACGCATCGCTGATGGAGCCGTGGGACGGGCCGGCGGCGATTGCGTTCACCGATGGACGCATGATCGGAGCGACCCTGGATCGCAATGGGCTGCGTCCGGCGCGCTACCTGGTAACGCACGATGACCTAGTGATCATGGCGTCAGAAACCGGCGTGCTTCCGGTGAAACCGGAGGACGTGAAGTTCAAAGGCCGTTTACAGCCTGGGCGCATGCTATTGGTGGATACGCGCGAGGGCCGGATTGTTCCCGACGAGGAAATCAAGCAGCGCCTGGCTGGACGGCAACCTTACGGCGAGTGGATCAAAGACAACCAGATCACGCTGGACAGTCTGCCAGAGCCGCCGCGCATTTACGCATCGGATCTGGATACGATCGTGATGCGGCAGCGGGCGTTTGGGTACACGGATGAAGACATCCGCGTGCTGATGTCGCCGATGGCGGCGACGGGCGAGGAGCCCGTGGGCTCGATGGGCACCGATACACCGCTGGCGTGCCTTTCCGACAAACCACAACCGCTATTCAACTATTTCAAGCAACTGTTCGCGCAGGTCACCAATCCGGCGATCGATCCGATTCGCGAAGAGCTGGTGATGTCATTGACCAGCTACATCGGAACCGAGCGCAACATTTTGGAAGAGACGCCGGCGCACTGTCATACGCTGAAGCTGCCGCATCCGCTGTTGACGAATCGCGATCTGGAGAAGCTGCGGCGCGTTTCGACCAGCGATCTGCTGGCAACAACATTGCCGATGCATTTCCGGGTGGCGGGTGGCGAAAAAGAGCTGGAGCGGGCACTCGACGAGCTGTGCCGGAGCGCGTCTCGCGCGGTGAAGTCGCGATACACGCTGCTAATCTTGTCCGACCGGGGCATCGACGAAGAATATGCGCCGATTCCGAGTTTGCTGGCGCTTTCGGCCGTTCATAATCACCTGGTCCGCGAAGGCTCGCGCACCCAGGTGGCGCTCATTATCGAGTCCGGTGAGCCGCGCGAGGTAATGCATTTCTGCCTGCTGATCGGCTACGGGGCCAGCGCGGTGAATCCTTATCTGGCGATCGAGACGTTGGAGGATCAGGCGGCGCGCGGGAATTTGTCTGGCGGCGTGGCGTTCGAGACGGCGCTCAAGAATTACAAGAAGGCCATCAATAAAGGGCTGCTGAAGGTCTTTTCGAAGATGGGCATCTCGACGCTGCAAAGCTATCGCGGCGCGCAGGTGTTCGAAGCCATCGGGTTGAACAAGTCGCTGGTATCGCGATATTTCACCGGAACGGCGTCGCGAATCGAAGGCGTCGGGCTGGACGTGCTGGCGCGTGAAGCCAAGATGAAGCACGATCATGCGTTCCGGCCGCTGTCGGATTCCGATACGGAACTGGCTATCGGCGGCAGTTATCAATATCGCGCGCGCGGCGAATATCACCTATTCAATCCGCTCACGGTAAGCAAGCTGCAACACGCGGTGCGGCAGTCCAAGTACGAGACCTTTCAGGAATACTCACAGCTCATCGACAACCAAAATCGCGAGCTATGCACGCTGCGGGGTTTGATGCAGTTCAAGTTCCCCGCCAAGCCCATTCCGATCGAGGAAGTGGAACCGGCGTCGGAGATCGTGAAACGCTTCGCGACGGGCGCCATGTCGTTTGGCTCCATCAGCAAGGAAGCACATGAGACGCTTGCGATTGCGATGAACCGGATTGGAGGCAGATCCAACACCGGCGAGGGCGGCGAGGACGACGAACGCTTTCGGCGCGATGCGAACGGCGATTGGCGGCGTAGCGCGATTAAACAAGTTGCTTCCGGGCGGTTCGGCGTGACCACCAATTACCTGGTGAATGCCGACGAGCTGCAGATCAAGATCGCCCAGGGAGCGAAGCCGGGCGAGGGCGGGCAGCTGCCGGGCCACAAAGTGGACGAGGTGATCGCGCGAGTACGGCATTCGATTCCGGGCGTGCCGTTGATTTCGCCGCCGCCGCATCACGATATCTATTCCATCGAAGATCTGGCGCAGTTGATTTACGACCTGAAGAACGCAAACCCGAAGGCGCGCATCTCGGTGAAGCTGGTGGCTGAAGTAGGCGTCGGCACCGTGGCCGCGGGCGTGGCCAAGGCGCATGCCGACGTGGTCTTGATCAGCGGGCATGACGGCGGAACGGGCGCGTCGCCCCTGACCTCCATCAAGCACGCAGGCATTCCTTGGGAGCTTGGACTTTCTGAAACGCAACAGGTGTTGGTGCTGAACGACCTACGCAGCCGCATTCGAGTGCAGACCGACGGGAAGCTACAGACCGGCCGGGACGTCGCCATCGCGGCGCTGCTCGGGGCCGAGGAGTTCGGTTTCTCGACGGCACCCTTGGTTGCGATGGGCTGCATCATGATGCGGAAATGCCATCTGAACACGTGTCCGGTGGGCATCGCCACGCAGGATCCGGCGCTGCGCAAGAAATTCCAAGGCGCGCCGGAGAACGTGATCAATTTCTTCTTCTTCATTGCCGAGGAACTGCGGCAGCTGATGGCGAAGCTGGGGTTCCGCACGGTGGATGAAATGATCGGCCGCGTGGACAAGCTGGAGATGCGGCCGGCCGTGGAGCACTGGAAAGCGCGTGGGCTGGATTTTTCCAGCATTCTTTACAATCCGGTTGTGCCGCGCAAGGTGGGCCGGCGCTGCCTGATCGCGCAGGATCACGGGCTGAAGGAAGCGCTGGATTACAGGCTCATCGATCACGCCAAAGAAGCGCTGGAGAATCGCGCCAGGGTTGAGTTTAAAATGCCGATTCGCAACGTCCATCGCACCGTGGGCGCGATGCTGTCCGGCGAAATCGCGCGCCGGTACGGATCGGAGGGCTTGCCGGACGACACGATCCGGTTCCACTTCACTGGATCCGCCGGCCAGAGTTTCGGCGCGTTCCTGGCCAAGGGTGTGACTTTAACGCTGGAAGGCGACGCCAACGACTATGTCGGCAAAGGACTCTCGGGCGGCAAGCTGGTGGTGTACCCGCCGCGGACATCCACGTTCTTGCCGGAAGAGAACATGCTGGTTGGCAACGTGGTGTTGTATGGCGCGACGAACGGCGAAGCGTACTTCAACGGCATGGCGGGCGAACGGTTCGCGGTGCGCAATTCCGGCGCGACTGCCGTAGTGGAAGCGGTTGGCGATCACGGCTGCGAGTATATGACCAAAGGGCTGGTGGTGGTGCTGGGCCGGACCGGGCGCAATTTCGCGGCCGGCATGACGGGCGGTATCGCGTTCGTGCTGGACGAAGATGGCGCGTTCGCCAACGTCATGTGCAACAGGGCGGGCGTGGATCTTGAGCCGCTCGAAGCTGCGGATTTAGACGCGGTGCGGAACCTGATCGAGAAACACGTCGAAGCCACGGGGAGCCCGCGCGGCCAGTGGATTCTCGAGAACTGGCTGCCACTGGCGCCCAAATTCGTCAAAGTTTTCCCCCACGAATACAAGCGAGTGTTGGGCATCAAGCGCGCGCCGCAACCGGCTGCGGCGGAGATGACGGTGCGCCTGGTAGCCTCGGCTCAGCAAAAAGTCGCCCATGGGTAAAACAACAGGTTTTATTGAATACACGCGCGAGCTGCCGCAGCGCCGGCCGCCGGCCGAGCGGATTAACGATTGGTTCGAGGTCTACCAAGAATTTGCCGAAGATAAGATCCGGACGCAGGGGGCGCGCTGCATGGACTGCGGCGTGCCGTTTTGCCACACCGGATGCCCGCTGAACAATGTAATTCCGGATTGGAATGACCTGGTTTACAAAGACAAGTGGCGGGACGCGGTCCGCGCGCTGCACGCGACCAACAATTTTCCGGAGTTTACCGGGCGCATTTGCCCGGCGCCCTGCGAAGCGGCTTGCGTTCTGGGCATCAATGAGCCGCCGGTCACCATCAAGGTCATCGAGAAGACCATCGTCGAGCACGCATTCCGCGAAGGCTGGATCCGGCCCGAGCCGCCGCCAGCTCGAACGGGCAAGCGCGTCGCGATTGTAGGATCAGGTCCGGCGGGACTGGCGGCGGCGCAGCAATTGAATCGCGCCGGTCATCTGGTTACGGTTTTCGAAAAAGCGGACCGCATCGGGGGCTTGCTGCGTTACGGTATCCCCGAATTCAAAATGGAGAAGTGGGTCCTCGACCGGCGGCTGGAACAAATGATCGCCGAGGGCGTGAAGTTCGAGACCAATGTCGAAGTGGGCCGGACGATTTCAGGCGAGGAACTACGCGCGAAATTCGATGCGATTCTGCTGGCCGGCGGCGCCGAGAATCCTCGCGACCTGCCGGTTCCGGGCCGCGAGCTCAACGGCATCCATTTTGCGATGGAATTCCTGCCGCAGCAGAATAAGCGCTGCGCCGGGGATGAGGTGCCGAGTCAGATTCTGGCCACGGGCAAGCGCGTCGTAATCATTGGCGGCGGCGACACCGGCGCGGATTGTCTGGGCACGTCGCATCGGCAGAAGGCGGCCGTTGTGCACCAGTTCGAGATCCTGCCCAAGCCTCCCGAAGATCGCGCGCCGCAGACGCCCTGGCCGCTCTGGCCGTTACAACTACGGAGCGAAAGCTCTCACGAAGAGGGCGGCATTCGCGATTGGAGCATCGCGACTACGCGGTTCAGCGGCGACGAGCACGGCCGCGTTAAAAAGCTGCACGGGATTCGCGTCGGTCCGCCGCCGAAATTCGAACCCATCTCTGGTTCCGAGTTCACAATGGATGCTGACTTGGTGCTGCTCGCGATGGGTTTCACCGGGCCACGTCCGGGCGGTATTCTGGATCAGCTCGGCGTTGCGCTGGATTCACGAGGCAATGTCGCGGCCAACGGCGGCTACAGCACGAACGTGCCGGGGGTCTTCGCGGCAGGCGATATGCGGCGTGGGCAATCGCTCGTGGTTTGGGCCATTGCTGAAGGGCGGCAAGCGGCCGCGGGCGTCGACCGTTTCTTAAGCGCGGAACAAGCCTAAGCGCTTCCCAGCCCGAGGCAGACGATCCCCACCAGGATCATTCCAACGCCGTAGAGCTTGGATTTGGTGATTGATTCCTGAAACAGGAAACGCGACCAGATCAGCGAGCAAATATAGGAGAGCGAGACCATCGGGAACAGGACGGAGAGCTCGCCGTGCGACATGCCTTTTACGAACAGCACGGATGAAAGCAGGTATGTCACAACCCCGAGTGCGAGTTTCCAATTCTTGAGAATACTCGTCCAGTGGCCGCGCACTGCCATTGCGCCAGCCTTGAGGAAGACCGAGCCGACGGATCCGATGACGGAACCGCCTAGCACCAACGCCATGGATGCAACCGGGGTGGTCAACGGATGCCCCCACGGCCAAGAATGGCTACGCCGGCAACAATGATGCCGATTCCGGCGGCTTTCAGCGGGCTCATGGTTTCATGAAATACGATAACGGAGAGGACGGCAACCCAAACGCTATTGAGGGAAATGATGGGAAATAACACGGACAATTCCCCGTGCCGGAGGGCGTAAACCATGATGACGGCAAAGATACCATACAGGCAATAGCCGGCAAATAGCGGGGGAATAGTGAAGATGCCTATGACCGTGCCAAACAGGTCCGCGTGTCCGAGCCGATTGGCGCCGGTCTTGATGAGCAGCTGAGCGATAGCGCAAAGCAGCGTGCCAGCGACGACCAACAGCACAGCCTGACGGCGCTTTGCGTGATCGATGGTGACGGCGGGAGCCGGAACAGTGGTGGTGCTCAATACGCCTCCAAACTATCCATGATAGCAATCGGTCAAAGCGTAAAATAGGTTTATGGAAGCGACTGCCACCGCGCGCCCGTCGCCGGTGGAAAGGTTCTTCGAGTTCGCGCTGCTAGGCCTGCTTACCAGCGGATTCTTGGCGGTGGCAGGGTCCGGCTATTTGGATTTACCCACCATGGCGGCGACGGCCGCGGCCTTGGCCGTCCGGGCACTGCTGGCGGCGGGTGCGATTCGCTTCGAGCTGCCGCCCGCGATTGTCACAGCGGCCACTCTCGCCTACATCGCGTTTTACCCAGTCGACTACTTCTTTATCTCCCAGAACTTCATTCCGGCGGCCGTGCACCTGGTGTTTTTCGTCGCGGTGGTGAAGATCGTGACGGGGCGGACGAATCGGGACTACCTGTTCCTGAAATTGATCGCCTTCCTGGAGCTGCTGGCCGCGTGCGTGTTATCGACGCACTTGAATTTTTTCGTTTTTTTACTGCTTTTCTTAGTCCTCGGAGTCGCAACGTTCGCAAGCGCCGAACTCCGGCAATCGCGCGAGCAGAGACGCTCGGCGGGGCGTGTTTCCGGGCTGGGACTTTCGCTGCGGCTAACTGCGGTGGTGCTTTCCGTCTCGTTCGGAATCCTGGTCATCACCGCCGGGCTGTTCTTTTTCTTGCCTCGCACGGCGCGCGCGGCTTTTCAGCATCTGGTATCGCATCGCTACCACCTGGCGGGATTTTCTGACCA